>ERZ1027001.18-NODE-18-length-124311-cov-16.918893_pt1 | contig 124311 bp, 138 predicted proteins | sample MGYA00519452_ERZ1027001 | MGnify/ENA primary metagenome ERZ1027001 (study PRJEB26926, sample SAMN06164867) | human gut metagenome | biome: ENVO:00009003; feature: ENVO:2100002; material: ENVO:00002003 | host: Homo sapiens | place: USA | collected 2012 ...
TACACAAGGAGTATCGTCGGCAGCGTCAGATGTGTATAAGAGACAGGTACAGAAGAATATATTGATTTGTTGTTTTACCATTTGAATTTGCATTGTTATGTGGTCGTTGAAGTAAAAGTAAAAGAGTTTAAATCAAGAGACATTGGGCAGATCGGAACATATATAAATATTGTAGATGATATTGTAAGAACAGACGCAGACGGAAAGACGATAGGATTAATTATTTGTAAAGAGAAAAATAATGAGTGAAAGAGAATTTCATTAGAAATAACATATGTCTACGGTAGGGGTGGTTGAACTAAACTATTTTTGATTCCCAAATGGTGATGTGGATGAAAATCGACAAAATGTGGTATACTAAACCAGTATGAACATTCAGAACAAGAACAGACCAGGAGGAACCATCATGCTGCAGGAAGAAATGTCAGCCATCGTTGACCGGAATCCATTTGCAAAACATATAGGAATGAAACTGACGGAAGTCCGTTTGGGTTACGCAAAAGGAACGGTGCCGATGAAAAAAGAACACCAGAATGTCTATGGAGGAATGCATGGAGGATGCGTCTTTTCCATGGCAGATACGATTGCAGGAATCGCGGCGGCAACCTATGGACACATGGTGACAACGATCGATACGAACTTTAACTATTTAGAAGCGATCCGCGATACAACAGAAGTAGTCTGTGAAGCGAAAGTCGTGCGTCATGGAGGAAGGATTACCGTACTGACCGTAGAAGTCTTTGATGACAAAGGAACATTAGTGTGCAATGGCGGTTTCACATACTACAACATCGTCAATCAAAGCAGTACAATGTACGGTTTTGAGAAGCTGAGTTAAAGGGCGTCAGATGCCGACCATCCGCAGAAGCCCTGCGAGGGCTCTCATAAAATCACTTCAATGCAAGCTCCTGCTCACGCATCAGATTCATCTCTTTACGGATCAGAATTACCGTAGTCAAAAATGCTGCGGTATCTGCAATCGGTGCAGAGAACAGGATTCCGTCCATTCCGAAAAATAGCGGAAGGATCAAAAGGAGCGGAATTAAGAAAAATACCTGTCTGGTTAAAGAGAGCAGCATACCTTTGAGCGGTTTTCCGATCGCAGCAAAAAAGTTCGAGGAAAGAAGCTGTACACCATTCACAATTACCATAAATAAGAAAATTCTCATAAAACGGACGGCAAAGGTAAAGTAGAGTTCGTCACCGGTTCCAAACAGTGCAATGATCTGTTTTGGGAAAAACTGAAACAGTACAAAACCAATTGCAGATACGACCAGATTGCAGGAAATGGCAAGGCGGTAGGTGCCGCGGACACGGTCATATTTTTTTGCACCGTAATTAAAACCAATGATCGGCTGTGAACCCTGTGAAAGACCGATAATTACCGATAACAGGATACCGTTCGTTTTCATTACGATTCCGCTTGCTGCAAGTGGGATTTCACTTCCATATATCGTTTTTGCCCCATAATAAGTCATAGAATTGTTCATAACGATCTGAACAAACGTAATCGCCACCTGATTCAGGCAGTTGCTCATGCCAAGGGATGCAATATTGAGACAAACCTGTGGCTTCAGGATAAAATGCTGTTTTTTTAAACGGATGTGTGTGAATTTTTTCACATAGTACAGAGCCATAAGAAAAGAGAAAAACTGACCGATGACGGTAGCAAAGGCAGCACCCCGGACACCCATATGGAATTTAAAAATAAACAGCGGGTCTAAAATCGTATTGATGATGGCACCGATTAACATACACATCATCGAATAATTCGGACTGCCGTCTGCTCTGGCGAGATTGCTCATGCCGTTCGTAATAATTAAAAGAGGCATACCAACCGCAGTGATCCTCGTGTATTCAATGGCATAAGGCAGAACGTCTTGCGTTGCACCAAAAGCATTTAAGAGCGGCACTAAAAAAATCTCAATACACAGGGTATAGAGAATGCCGAATAATACCATCATAGCAAGGGCATTGCCGACTGCCTGTGCTGCACGGTCTGCATCCCCTTCACCAAGTGAAAGAGAGAAACGGGAGGCACTTCCGATACTGATCAAAAGTGTGATCGCAAGACAGATCGTAGTCAGAGGAAATGCAACGTTTGTTGCAGCATTTCCTAAATAACCAACCCCCTGTCCGATAAAAATCTGGTCGACAATATTGTAAAGGGAACTGACCACCATTGCGATAATGCTCGGAATAGCAAAACGTTTTAAGAGTACGGACAGTTTTTCATAACCCAAAGGATTGTTTTCATTTGTATCATTCATTTGTATTTCACCTCATAGATTCTTTATATTTGGACGGATTGGATTTCGTCTGATGCTCCACATATTTCCAGAACTTTTCCGTGGCAGTAGCCATAAGCTGTAAGTGTTTTTTCACAAGATAGGTGCCGGATTCATGAACCGGATCAATGATCTTTCGATAGGTCAATGTCTCGCGGTTAATGAGATTCCTTGCGCTTTCGGGGCAGATAATGACACCGAGATTGTGTTCTGCAAATCCCATCACGGAAGTAATGGAATTGTATAGGCAGAAAATGTTTCGTTCGGAAGCAATTTCATTGAACCAGCTATTGATCTCATTCTGAATCGGCTGGCGGATCGGAATGATCAGGGAAGCGTCCTGCAATTCCGACACACGGACACCTTCCGGCCGTTTTGCTAAAAAATGCTCCTTATTACAGATAATGACCCAGGGCTCGTGATTTAAAAAAATACGGTCGTACTGTTCCATGTTAAACGGTTCGCGTACGACGGCGACATCCACCAGATTTTTTTCCAGACGCTCCTGGATCTCATCACTGTTTCCGGTCCAGATCTGGAAGCGGATATGTGGGGCAGCCTCGTGGAAGCCTTCGATCAGGTGCGGTAAAATACTGCCGCCACAGCTTTCGGTTGCTCCGATAGAAATGGTGCCATAGTCATTGTTTCCCATTTTTTCAAGCTGATGTTCGGTTTTTTCGATTAAAAGGAGGATCTCTTCTGCCTGCTGTTTGAGAAAATACCCCTCTTCGGTCAATTGGAGCTGCCGGCTGTTACGGATAAACAGTGTCACACCCAGTTCTTCTTCTAATAGTTTGATCTGACGGCTTAATGGAGGCTGTGCCATACACAGCTTATTTGCCGCTTTGGTAAAGTTCCGTTCCTGTGCGGTAACGAGAAAATATCGCAGTGTTCTGATATCCATATCCAATCTCCTATACTTTTTAGGTATCGTTTCCTATATATTATATGTATTTTTATATAGATGTCAAATATGGTACAATAGACGAAAATGAGTTTTGCCAAAGAATGGAGATGTTAATTTGAACTTAAGAAAAAACCATGAAATGTTATTGCATTTTGTCATGGCATTTATTGGTGGATATTTTGGATTATATGCAATAGTAGCCCGTAATGATCTGTTTGGTTCGGCACAGACGAGTAACCTGATCTATTTAGTGCAGGATATCCTCGGCGGCAGACCGTTGGATTTTGTGCTCCGTATCGGAGCGTTGGTGCTCTATTCCACAGCAGTCGTGTTGTCGGTCTGGCTCCCGAAGCACACGGCAGTAAACAATAAGATACTCAGCATACTGATCGACGGCGGAGCAGCCATCTTACTGGGATTTCTTCCAAAAGATATGAATCCGGTACTGGGTCTGTATCCGATATTTTTTGCAATGGCATTCCAGTGGTGCAGTTTTAAGGGAATCGGAGGCTATAACAGTGCAACCGTATTTTCAACGAATAACCTAAGACAGTTTGTATCGGCGGTAACTTTATTTGCCGATGAAAAAAAGCAGGAGCACCTGCAAAAATTAAAATTTTATGGAGGAACACTTCTCTCCTTCCATGTAGGAGTTGGAGCAGCCTGTGTCGCATGGCAGTTCTTTGATGTGACAAGCATCTGGCTTTGTTTTCTCGCATTGCCGGCAGCGTTCGGACTTGCCGTATACGAGCATAGCCTTACGATCGAGCCGAAGATCACGGAACTTGCAATGGAAGTTGTTGAGTCGGAAGCAATAAAAAATGCAATTAACAAAAATGCAGTTCAGCAAATAGGTTAACTCGCTGGACTGCATTTTTTGCTTTATAGGAAATTCCTATAAAGCAAAAACACTTCGGGTGTCAAAACTATATTTTTAATAAAATTTTGTAGCCTGCACCCAGGAAATATGAAAGGTTTCTTTTTGTGCAATGGAAATGAAACTCAGGAAATCGTGAAGCCCATTGGCGCACACGATTTCTGCTTTCGGAGGTTCATTGGAATGGTTTGCACAAGGAAACCTGGAATATTTCATGGGTGCAGGCGATGAGGAATCCTAATTCAGCACTTCCTCCTTCACAACTTCCTGTGAGATCAGGTTTTTCCCTTCATAAGTGTATTTAATGGTCTGTATGGCATCGTAGTTTTCTAACCATACGGCATCGGCATAGCGAACGCCGAAATTCATACATTCGCTGATCGTATTCATATAAATGTCAATGCGGTGGCCTTTGATCTTTCCTCCAATATCTTCTGCCTTATAAGTGTGTCCGTTGATAATGACTTCACTTCCTAAAGGAATGATGTTTGGATCAACGGCAATTGTGTGTCCGGCACGGACAGGCGTTCCGGTTTTTGTGATTCCGTCTGCGTATTTTCCACAGCTTACCTCGCTTGCCTCATAGGCAGTCAGCAGTACATCGGGAATCCGGTGTTCCTTTGTTAAGGTTACCTGCTGTCTGGCATAGACCACGGTTTGCAGGGAACCATTCAGTTCTTCGTATTCAATATCATGTTTGCTTTGGTCAGGTTCACTGATATTAGAAGCAGTGACAATGTTTTTATCCTTCTTTTCTTTTTCGCAGGTCATGTGTACCGTTTCTGTCAGTTGTTCTGCATCGGGAAGTATTCTTCCCTGATAGGCACCAAGTGCAAGGACAGAAGCAAAAACAGTGGTTGCCACAGCCTGCCGAATTCGGTTCGGTTCTGTCATAAGATTCCTTTCTTTATACCGGATCTGCTCCGGCTTCATTCATGGAACATTTTTCCTTACATCAGAAGTATGTGCCAAAACAATGCAAATTATAACTGATAGGTTTTGTTAGAATAGGTAAAAACTTGTAGTTATGGTTATGAAATAAATAATTAAGCATAAAGAATTAAAAAAATGAAGTATTCCAAATTTCCTTGTGCAGACCATTCCAATGAACAAAAAGAAACTTTCCATACTTCATTTTTTTAATATTCTCGGATATCAGATATAGATTGGAGGTAAATCAAATTATAACTACAATTTCTGTGTCCTAATTAAGTTATTAAGTTGGATACAGAATTGTAGATAAAATAAATATAGATAAGATTAGTTAAATATCAATTCTGGATATGAAAATATAGACTAGAGTAGCAAAAGACGACTCACAACATAGTGGATGGACACTTGCACAAAACTGAGACTGCTTTTGTGATTTTGGGAGAAAATTAGTAAATCTTAGTCTGGCTGTTCCTATATAGTGTTTGGATGCCATGGACGGCAGCCAAAGTCTTAACACCCCATGGACGGGGTGTTTAAGACGTACACGTCACGCCATCACAACCTGACGCAGGCAGACTTAGATTTTCTTATTTTCGTACAACGGAACAAAATAGTCTCAGCTTTGTGCAACCTACCCATCAAAAAACTTGCAACCACCTTTTGCCTCCCTGATCCGTTATAACGTTATAAAAAGAATCATAAAAGCCGCTGCTGGATCAGCCAGAGTTTCATCATCGTTTTCTGTGGCAGGAGTTTGGCAATGGTATGGCAGGTTTTGACATAGGTGCTGTAGACCGACATATCTTTTCCGTGCTCTGCGTCTGCGAGAGCTTTCTTTGCGACAACATCGGGAGTGACCATGTTTGTAAAGTTGGTGGTTGCTTTTTTTGCATCAATGATCCCTCTGTCATACAATCCGGTTTTCATCCAGCCGGGGCAGACTGCCGTAGCAGTGATGCCTTTTTCCCGGAGTTCCACGTTCAGGGCACGGGTATAGTTTCTGACAAACGCCTTGGTAGAACTGTAGATATTCTGATATGGCAGAGGCTGGAACGAAGCCTGTGAGGCAATGTTTAGGATATGGCTGCCCTTTTTCATATGTGGAATGCATACCAGTCCCATGGCAACGACACCGCTGATATTCAGGTCGATCATATTGATCGATTCATCAATGGAAATATCATCATACGAACAGAATTTTGCAAATCCTGCATTGTTGATCAGATAGCGGATATTGCAGTTTTTAAGGCTCGGATTTTCACCAAAAGTCTTAATGTTTTCGAGAGAGGAAAGGTCCATCGGATAGACAACGATCTTTTCTCCGTATCGTTTTTGAATCTTCTTTAATTTTTCTTCATTTCTGGAAATGATCCAGATTTCATCCAGTCCTTTTTTTGCAGATAACAGTTTTACAAATTCTTTGCCGAGTCCGCTGCTTGCTCCGGTTACGATCGCAATGTTATTTTTCTTCATTATTACCTCCTGCTAAAAATCAATTTTTTTCACGTCTAGTATATGTTATTATTTTACCATAGAAAAAAATTTCTAAAAATAGAAATGCAAAAATTGTGATATGATAAAAAGCAGAGGAGGGAGAGCGATGTTTTACAGAATCGAAAAAGACAGAGTGGAAGAGACCAGTGCCGAAAACTGGGAAAGCGGACAGTCCGGTGTGGCAGTTTTTACCCACAAAGAGTGGGAAGAAGAAATGGACATCCGTGCAACTTATCTGCTCGGACAGCGTGAGGACAACATCCATTTTTGCAAGTTGGAAAGCCATGCAAATTACCTGTTTGGAACCTTTCATATTCCGGTAAAACGGGAGCATGAAAAGAACATGGGCTTTGCATTTTATATCCTGCCCGGAAAACTGATCTTTATTGATGATAACGGTCTGGTGCAGGCACATATCAAGAAAATCATTGCGGGAAAAGTACACAGCGGTTACAATCTGGAAAAGTTTTTTTATGATTTTTTAATATCCCTGATCGATGAAGACCTGATCTATTTAGCAGTATTAGAAAAAGAGATCACGAAAATGGAAGAGAGCATGGTGGAGGACGAGCTAAAGGACTTCAACTACCGGATGCTGCATCTGAAAAAAGAGATTTCAAGGCTGTACCGCTACTACAGCCAGCTTGCCGATCTGGGCGAAAATCTGTATGAGAATGAAAAGGAATTTTTTGAAAAAAAGCATACCGGAGTCTTTCGGATTTTTGCGGAGCGTACAACAAGACTTCAGGAGGAGACACAGGTGCTTCGGGAATATGCCATGCAGGTGCAGGATGTCTATCAGTCCGAGATCGGGATACGGCAGAATAATGTCATGAAAGTGCTGACCATTGTTACGACGGTATTTTTGCCGCTGACTTTGATCGCCGGCTGGTATGGCATGAACTTTGTCTATATGCCGGAGCTGAAATGGGTCTACGGATATCCGGTCGCGATCGGTGCAAGTATCCTAGTCATCATCGTGAGCCTTTGGATTTTTAAAAAGAAAAAATATCTGTAACCGAACTGGTTGAATTTACCACAACAACGTGTTAAAATACTGAAAACACAAAGATATGCACAGAGAAATGAGGAGTGTCAGATGAAGCAAAAAGAAATCCCTTACAAGATCTACTTAGAAGAAAGCGAAATGCCAAAGGAATGGTATAACGTTCGTGCCGATATGAAGAACAAACCGGCACCACTTTTAAATCCACAGACATTGCAGCCGATGACAGCAGAGGAGTTAGGAGCTGTTTTTTGCGATGAATTAGTGGCACAGGAATTAAACGAGACCGATCCGTATATCGCGATTCCGGAAGAGATCCGCAGCTTTTACAAGATGTATCGCCCTTCACCGTTAGTACGGGCTTATTGTTTAGAAGAAAAACTTGATACCCCGGCAAAAATTTACTACAAATTTGAAGGAAACAATACCAGCGGAAGCCACAAGCTCAATTCTGCAATTGCACAGGCATATTACGCAAAGAAGCAGGGACTGAAAGGCGTTACTACCGAAACCGGTGCAGGACAGTGGGGAACTGCTTTGTCCATGGCATGCTCTTATTTTGACTTAGACTGTAAAGTTTATATGGTAAAAGTCTCCTATGAGCAGAAACCGTTCCGCCGTGAAGTTATGAGAACCTATGGTGCAAGTGTGACACCATCTCCGTCAGAGACCACCGAGATCGGAAGACAGATATTAAAAGAATTTCCGGGAACAACAGGAAGCCTTGGCTGTGCGATTTCCGAAGCAGTGGAGACCGCGACCACAACAGAAGGCTACCGTTATGTACTCGGCAGCGTGTTAAATCAGGTATTATTACATCAGTCCGTCATCGGTTTAGAGAGTAAGATCGCCATGGACAAATATGGCATCAAGCCGGATATGATCATCGGATGTGCCGGCGGCGGTTCTAATTTAGGCGGTCTGATCGCACCGTTTATGGGAGAAAAATTAAGAGGAGAGGCAGATTACGAGTTTATTGCGGTAGAACCTGCATCCTGCCCAAGTCTTACCAGAGGACGTTATGTATATGACTTCTGCGATACCGGAAAAGTATGCCCACTTGCAAAAATGTATACCCTTGGAAGTGGATTCATTCCATCAGCAAACCACGCAGGCGGCTTACGTTATCACGGCATGAACCCGGCACTTTCCCAGATGTACGAGGATGGACTCTTAGAGGCAAGAAGTGTTGAGCAGACCAGCGTCTTTGAAGCAGCAGAGCAGTTTGCAAGAGTCGAAGGAATCCTTCCGGCACCGGAGAGCAGCCATGCGATCCGTGCAGCAATCGATGAGGCACTCAAGTGCAAAGAGACAGGAGAAGAAAAAACCATCCTGTTTGGACTGACCGGAACCGGTTATTTTGATATGGTCGCATATGAGAAATTCCACAATGGAGAGATGTCCGACTACATCCCGACCGAGGAAGATTTAGCCAAAGGATTTGCAGGAATCCCGAAGATTTCTTGAGTTTAACAAAATATTAGCGGGCGAATTAATTGACTCCCTCCTACGCAACTGATAGCATGAAATCATGCATGTCAGAAGATTAATGTAGGAGGGAAATTTTTATGAGCAGTCATAAAAAAATAAGTATTCTGGGGTCAGGAAGAGTAGGTTCTTCCATCGCATATTCCCTGATATTAGAGGGATTGTGCTCAGAAATCGTATTGCGTATTGGTGGATATTGCCAAAGAATTAGCACAGGGAGAGTCCTATGCACCGGATGCGATTTACATCATCGTCAGCAATCCGGTCGATATCCTTACATATGCAGTACAGGAGATTACAGGACTGCCAAAAGAGCGTGTCATTGGAAGAGGAACCCTGTTGGATTCCAGCCGTCTTAGAAGTATTTTAGCGGAGCGGGCAAAAGTCAGTCCGAGCAATGTACATGGTTATGTGTTCGGTGAGCATGGAGATTCTTCGTTTGTACCGTGGAACCGGAACTTTCAGACAGTGAAAAAGGACTGCTGATCGACAGTGCAAATATCTTAAAAGATGTCATTCAGACAATTGAAATCTAAGCGGGATTGTCTTATGATAGAAAAAGATCATTTTGAAAACTAAATGCAGTAAAAGGAGATAAAAAACATGGATTATGCATCAGAATCATTAAAAAGACACTATGACTGGAAAGGAAAGATTGAAGTAGTCTGCCGTTGTCCGTTAGAGGATAAAGATGACTTATCCCTTGCCTATACACCGGGCGTAGCACAGCCTTGTTTAGAGATCCAGAAAGATGTAAATAAGAGCTATGAATTAACCAGACGTTCTAATTTAGTAGCAGTCGTAACAGACGGTACGGCGGTACTTGGACTTGGTGACATCGGACCGGAAGCAGGAATGCCGGTTATGGAAGGAAAATGTGCACTCTTTAAAGCCTTTGGAGATGTGGATGCAGTACCGATTTGTGTGCGTTCCAAAGAAGTGGATGATATCGTAAAGACTGTCAGCCTGATCGCCGGAAGTTTTGGCGGGATCAACTTAGAGGATATTTCCGCACCACGTTGTTTTGAGATTGAAGAAAAATTAAAAGAAACCTGTGATATTCCGATCTTCCATGATGACCAGCATGGAACAGCAGTAGTAACTTTAGCAGCACTCTTAAATGCCTTAAAGTTAACCGGAAAGAAGATGGAAGAGATCAAAGTGGTAACGAGCGGAGCAGGTGCAGCAGGAATCGCCATCATCAAACTGTTGATCGCAATGGGATTAAAAAATGTGATCCTCTGCGACAGAAAAGGCGCAATCTATGAAGGCAGAGAAGGTCTGAATAAAGAAAAAGAGGAAATGGCAAAGATCACAAACAGGGATCATGAAGCCGGAACTCTTGCGGAAGTATTAAAAGGAGCTGACGTATTTATCGGCGTATCTGCACCGGGCTGTGTAACACAGGATATGGTACGTTCCATGAACGAGAATCCGATCCTCTTTCCAATGGCAAATCCGACACCGGAGATCATGCCGGACCTTGCAAAAGAAGCGGGAGCAGCAGTCGTAGGAACAGGGCGAAGCGACTTCCCGAACCAGATCAACAACGTACTTGCGTTCCCTGGAATCTTCCGTGGAGCATTAGATGTAAGAGCAAGTGAGATCAACGATGCGATGAAGATCGCAGCAGCAAAAGCAATCGCATCCTTTGTAACAGATGATCTGCTCAGTGCAGACTACATCATTCCAAGTGCATTAGATAAAAATGTAGCAACAGCCGTAGCCGAAGCCGTCGCTAAGGTAGCAAAAGAAACAGGTGTTGCAAGAATCTAGATTAAGAAGGCAGAGTATGAAAGAATATTTTGATATCCGTGACAGTGCAGGCAATCCGACCGGGGAGGTCAAGGAGCGTTCACTGGTGCATCGGGACGGTGACATTCATGGAACCTCCCATGTGTGGCTGGTTCGGAAGAATAAAAAGAGCGGCTATGATGTATTGCTGCAAAAACGGAGTGATAACAAGGATTCATTTCCGGGATGTTACGATATCTCTTCCGCCGGACATCTGCCGGCAGGAGCCGATTACAGGGAATCGGCAGTCCGGGAATTAGAAGAGGAACTTGGAATCGCCGTAAGCCCAGAGGACTTACGGTTTCTTGGCATGCACGAAGGGGACGTAAAAGAGGAATTTTATGGAAACCCCTTTCATAATCATGAAATCAGTGCTATTTTTATATTGGAGAAAAACATAGAACCGGAAGGAATGTGTTTACAAAAGGAAGAAGTAAGCGGGGTCTTATGGATGGATTTTGCAGAGTGCTTAGATGGAATTCGTAAAAATACATTATGTCATTGTATTTTTGAGGACGAGTTTGAAACATTGGGGGAATATCTAGGCATACTAAGCAAAACGGAAACAACATAGAAAGACGAGGCTGAGTGATGGATCTTGCAGGAATGAATATAAGAAAGATTACAGATTATTTTCGTGCAGGCTGTAAGGAGGATTATAACCGTAGGATTGGAGTTGAAATAGAACATTTTGTTATAAAAGAAGACAATACCAATGCAACATATGAAGAGATAGCGGAATTGTTAGAAGCAGTATTTGGCAACGAACAGTGCGAGTATGAGCAGCGTTCCCTGTTAGGTTGTGTGACAATGGAGTATGCGATCAGTTTAGAGCCGGCAGCCCAGTTAGAGATCAGCATTTTTCCGAGAAAGACCGTACAGGAATTAGAACAGATCTACGAAGGGTTCCTAAAACGAATGGAGTCCTATTTAGGACTACGCCATATGCGGCTCGAAACCTGTGGCTATCAGCCGTATGCAAAAGCCGCAGAGCTGCCACTGATCCCAAAGAGACGATATGAATACATGGATGCATATTTTAAGCACACGGAGACCATGGGAATCCGCATGATGCGCGGAAGTGCTTCCACGCAGGTGTCGATCGACTATCTGAACGAGCAGGATTTTGTGAAAAAATTCCAGCTTGCCCAGATGTTATCCCCGGTGCTGGCGCTGTTGACGGAGAACACAGCGGTCATAGACGGAATTCCCGTAAAAAAACATATTCCACGGACAGAAATCTGGAATCATGTGGACAAGAAACGATGCGGAATCGTTCCGGGAAGCATGAGCGAGGAATTTTCTTTTTATACTTATGCAGAATATGTCTATCATGTACCGCTGATCTTTGCAAGAGATCACGGCATAATCATGCCGACGGGAGAGTGGTCGGCAGCGGAGTATTATAGAGGACGACTCATGACAGAGGAAGAGGTCGAGCATATGCTGTCGATGGTTTTCCCGGATGTGCGGTTAAAGAATTATATCGAGATCCGCATGGCAGACAGTCTGCCAAAGGAAGAAGCCTTTGCATATACGGCTTTGATCCGTGATATTTTTTACGGAGGCAATATCAGTAAAATACGCAGGTATTTAGGGAATCCGACCGAAGAGGAAATTGCACAGGCGAAGGAAAATGTCATAAGCTATGGAGAAGGCGGCATGGTATATGGAAGAAAGGCAGGCGAGATCTTTGCCTACCTACAGCAGTTTTCCCAAGAACCAATGCAGAAATTATTAGAAAAAAGAAGGCATCAGAATGAGCGAGACAACCAGATTGACGAATGAATATATTGAGATTACAAAGCAGGACATAGAAGCCCATGAGAGGACGGCAAAAGAGGCAAACGAATATATCCGTAACTCGACGGCGCAGTATCATGGCAGATGTGTCAAAGCACTCTATGTTCCAAAGATTTTTACCGGACGGGAGGAGCGGATATTCTCCGATCTGGTCAGTACGATGTGTGGCATTTTTTATAAGGTTATGGATGCCTATGCAAAAGACAAAGATTATAGGAGGCTTTTTGGATTCGAGCCGAAGTTAGAGGAACTGATCTTAAGAGAACCGACCTATGACAGTCCGATTCCGATCGCAAGGATCGACATCTTTTATAATGAAGAAACAGGTGATTTCAAATTCTGCGAATTTAACACCGACGGAACTTCGGCAATGAACGAGGACAGGGAGTTAAACATCGCGATCCAAAAGACAAAAGCCTATCAGCAAATGGCAGAAACCCATGAGTTCAAGAGTTTCGAGCTTTTTGATTCCTGGGTGGAGACATTTTTAGAGATTTACCATAGCAGTCAGAATCCGAAAGAACATCCGAATGTAGCGATCGTAGATTTTATGGAAAATGCGACAGAGATGGAATTTCAGATTTTTGCAGAGCATTTCAAAGCACATGGATGTAAGGCACAGCTTTGTGAGATACGAAATCTGCAATATAAGGATGGTACACTGTATACACCGGATGGAATACAGGTGGATGCGATCTACCGCCGTGCCGTTACCAGTGATATCATGAAGCACTATGAAGAGGTAGGAGATTTTATTGCAGCAGTAAAGGACAATGCTGTATGTCTGATCGGAGATTTCAGAACGCAGATCGCCCACAATAAAATCCTGTACAAGATATTACATCTGCCACAGACGCAGGCATTTTTAACAGAGGAAGAAAACGCATTTGTAAAGGCTCATGTACCGATGACCTATAGCATACATGATGAACGTTTAAATATAGAAGAAATCTTAACCGAAAAAGACAAGTGGATCTTAAAGCCGGAGGATTCTTACGGTTCACAGGGAATCCATGCAGGGGTGGAGTGCAATGCGGAGGAATGGAAGGAATACTTCTATAAGGAAAGAAACGATGCAGACAGCACCTATCTGATCCAGGAATTCTGTGTGCCGTATCAGACCATGAACGTGGATTTAGCACAGGGCGAGCGTACATTTTTCCCGGTGTATAACCTGACCGGATTATTTACTTATGGTGGAAAATTCAGGGGAGTGTATTCAAGAATCTCAAAGAGCGAGATCATTTCCACACAGTACAGCGAAATGGCACTGCCAACATTATTTGTGACCCAAAAGAAGGTATAAGGGTTAAAGTATAGAAGAATCAGAACATAGAAGAATCCGAGCATAGAGGAATAATAATAGAAGGATCGAGGAAACAAAATGCGGAAAATGGAATTTAAAATGGAGCGGACAGGACTCTTAGAAGTCGGAGATATCCTGCCGGTCACAGAGGGTAAACTGCCAAATTCCTATTACTATACCTTAGGACGGGCGTATGCAATGTCTGCAAACTATAAATATAACGAACGTTTACAGAGCAGAGAAGGAAAAGTCATAGATGTAAAAGAGACAGAAAAAGGATATTTTGTAACCGTGGAATTTGATGAGGAGGAATGACACAAAGAGACCAAAAAGGGGACGTAAAATTTGACATATTTACGGTTTCGTGCTATTTTATAGCTGTCGTAGAAGAAGGATCATTCCGTTGCAGTTGAGAGGAAATTTATGACAAATCAGGGAAAGAACGCCGTAGACACATTGTTAGCGGAAAGTTTTAAAGAGCTGACCTTAAAACAGCCGATAGAAAAGATTACAATTAAGGAAATTACAGATAAAGCGGGAGTCATCCGTCCGACATTTTATAATCATTTTCAAGACAAGTATGAACTGTTAGAATGGATCATCATGTCACAAATCATAGAACCAATCGGACCGCTTCTTCAGAATGGTATGGTGCATGAGGCATTGGTGCTGATGTTTACAAGCATTGAAAAAGAGCGGGACTTCTATAGTAAGGCGTGTAAGTTAGAAGGACAGAATTCCTTTGAGAGTATTGTAAAGTCCTGTATCAAGCAGATCATCTTAGGAGTTATTGAGAATAAGGTAACCGGAAAGAAACCGATACATGCCTGGCTGACACCGGATCATTTAGCAGAGTATTACAGCCAGTCCATGTGTTTTGTGGCGATCAGCTGGATCAAGAGCAATATGGTGATACCGCCAAAAGAAGTGGCAGATATTTATCAATATGTCATAAAACGTTCTTTGGACGAGATATTATCTGAAATGTAGTAACAAAATATACACATGGATAGAAATGTATAGGGCGCAATACAAAAGCACCGAAATGTATAATCGTAAAAGACAGCAAAAAAAGATTGAATATTTATTTATTCGGTCTTTTTTTTTATACTCAAGTTCGAGATTAAAGAAAAGAGATGAGGAAAGATGATTAATTTTGGAAAGGGAGTAGTAAAATTACGTATTCCGATTTTGATAGTGAGTATTATTTTGCTCTTCCCAGCAGCACTAGGATATTTTCACACAAGAGTAAACTATGATATCCTAACTTATTTACCGAAAGAGATTGACACCATGAAGGGTCAGGACATTCTTTTGGACGAATTTGGCACAGGAGCATTTTCCATGTGCGTAGTAGAAGGAATGGAAGATCAGGACATTTCAAAGATGAGAAAGAACATGGAAAAAGTAGACCATGTGAAAAAAATTCTCTGGTATGATTCCTTAGCAGATTTATCTATTCCAAAAACCATGTTACCGGATAAGGTACAGGATGCATTCATCAATGAGGACAAGGATGCAACCTTAATGGTAATTTTCTTTGACAGCTCCATGTCATCCGATGAAACAATGGATGCGATCGAAGAGCTGCGAAGCGTAGCAGACAAACAGTGTTACATAAGTGGTATGTCGGCAGTCGTTACAGATACGAAGAACCTGTCAGACAAAGAGGTACCGATTTATGTACTCATCGCAGTAATCCTTGCAGTCATCGTACTTTCACTGACTATGGACTCTGCATTGATCCCGGTATTCTTCTTATTAAGTATCGGAATGGCAATTATATACAACTTAGGTTCGAATGTGTTCTTCGGAGAGATCTCCTATGTCACACAGGCACTTGCGGCGGTACTACAGCTCGGTGTTACGATGGACTATTCCATTTTCCTGTGGCATTCTTATGAAGAGAACCAGGAGCGTTTCCCGGATGATAAGAAGAGAGCGATGGCTCATGCAATTTCGAACACCTTAACATCCGTTATCGGAAGTTCCATCACAACCGTAGCAGGATTCGTAGCACTCTGCTTCATGAGCTTTACCCTTGGTCTTGACCTTGGTGTTACCATGGCAAAAGGTGTTATCTTCGGAGTTATCTGCTGTGTAACTGTGTTACCGTCTATGATCCTTGTATTTGATAAAGCGATCGACAAGACAAGACATAAAGCGATCATCCCGGATTTAGGTGTTATTTCCGGATGGGTAGTAAAACACTACAAAGCATTTATCGTAACATTTATTATCGTATTAATTCCTGCACTTTGGGGTTATACTCATTATGAAGTATACTATGATTTAGCCGGTACACTTCCGGGAAATCTGGACAGTGTTATCGCAAACGACAAGTTAGACGAAACATTTGCAATGAACTCTACACACATTATCCTTTGTGATTCATCCTTAGAGCCAAAAGAAGTGAACGAGATGATGAGCAAGATTGATGACGTGGATGGTGTAAAAGCGACCCTTGGTTTAGACAGTCTGGTAGGACCAACCGTACCAAGAGAGATGATTCCATCAGACATCAAAGAAGTTGTTATGGATGAGAACTATCAGATGTTGATGATCAGTTCTGAATACAAAGTAGCATCTGATGAAGTAAATGATCAGTGTGATAAGATTGAAAAGATCATGAAGAAGTATGATAAAAATGCGATGCTGATCGGTGAAGCACCTTGTACAAAAGACTTGATCACGATCACAAACCATGACTTCAACGTCGTAAGTACAGTATCCATTGGTGCGATCTTCTTAATTATTGCATGCGTATTCAAATCAATATCCTTACCAATTATCTTAGTAGCGGTTATTGAGTTTGCTATCTTCATTAACATGGGTATTCCGGCGTTTACAGGAACGAAACTTCCGTTTATTGCAGGAATCGTAATTGGAACGATCCAGTTAGGAGCAACCGTAGACTATGCAATCCTGATGACAACGAAGTATCGTAAAGCAAGATACAATGGAGTAGAAAAGCAGGAGGCAATTACATCTGCCTTAGGAGCATCTATGCAGTCCGTTATTGTCAGTGCGTTGAGTTTCTTTGCAGCAACATTTGGTGTAGGTCTATATTCAAACGTAGACATGATAGCTTCTCTTTGCTCACTGATGGCAAGAGGTGCGATCATCAGTATGTTCGTAGTAATCTTCATACTGCCGTCCATGTTTATGATTTTTGATAAGATAATCTGCAAGACAAGTAAAGGATTTGTGCAAAAAAATTAAGGAGGAACCAAGATGAAATTACCTGAATTAAAAAGAAGATTTAAAAATAAATATGTGATCCGTATTGCAGCCGGCGTATTAACCATCGCCGTTGCAGGCGGAAGTGCCGGTGTATACACTGTTAATGCAGCAAAGACATCTACAAAGGCAGAGACTACACAGGAGTCTACCGATAAGAAAGACAAAAAAGATAACAAAGATGATGAAGAAGACTTAAAAGAAGTTCTTTCTTCTAAGATCAGCAAAGCAGCAGACGAAGAAGTCGGAAAAGAAGAGACTGTTTACGTTGTTGCAGATAACTCCGGAAAAGCAAAAGATGTCATTGTCAGTGACTGGTTAAAGAACCCGGATGGAAATGAGACAATTGAAGACGTTTCAGACTTAAAAGACATCAAGAATGTCAAAGGTAAAGAGAAGTTTGAAGAAAAAGACGGAAAGATCACCTGGAAAGCAAAAGGAAAAGACATCTATTATCAGGGAAAAACAGATAAAGAGCTTCCTGTAAAACAGACCATTTCTTACTACTTAGACGGTGAGAAGATGGATCCGGATGAGATCGCAGGCAAGAGCGGAAAAGTTACGATCCGTTTTGATTACAAGAACAACCAGAAAACTACTACAACTGTAGACGGTAAGAAGTATAGCGTTTATGTACCATTTACCATTATGACAGGAATGATCTTAGACGACAGCTTTACAAACGTTAAGGTTAAGAATGGTAAAGTTATTTCTGACGGTGACAAGAACATGGTGGTCGGCGTTGCAATGCCGGGCTTAAAGGACAGCTTAAAAGTAACTTCTTCTGATTTCTCCGAAGATATTGATATCCCGGAATATGTAGAAGTAACTGCTGACGTAAAAGATTTCTCCATGGATATGACCATGAGCGTTATGTTAAGCGGTATTACAAGCAGCGACAATGTAGAAGATTTCGTAGACTTAAGCGATTTAGATGATGCAATTGATACACTTTCTGATTCTTCTTCACAGTTAGCAGACGGAACAAAAGAGCTTCGTGAAGGTTTAGAGCAGTTAAGAAGTAAAGTTCCTGCATTAGCAGATGGTGCAAACACCTTAAACAGCAGCACAGAATCTCTTCGCAATGGTGTATCTTCCTTAGATGCAACCTTAAATACTGCAATGACAGAAGAAGAAAAAGCAGCCGCTTCTAAGCAGGCATCAGAGACTGTAGATGCACAGGCAGATTCCATTAAGAAACAGGCAGCCGATACGGTAGCATCCCAGAAGAAAGATATCGAGAAGAAAGCATCCGATGCCGTAGATGCACAGGCAGATTCCATTAAGAAGCAGGCAGCCGATACGGTAGCATCCCAGAAGAAGAGCATTGAAAAACAGGCATCTGATACCGTAGACAAACAGGCAGATTCCATTAAGAAACAGGCAGCCGATACGGTGGCATCTCAGAAAGAAAGCATTGAAAAACAGGCGTCTGCAACCGTAGATGCACAGGCAGAAGCGATTAAGAAACAGGCAGCTGATACCGTAGCAGCACAGCAGGCAGAAATTGCAAAACAGGCGGAAGCACTTGTAACAGCACAGGAAGCAGATATTAAGAGCCAGGCAGACCAGCTTGTAGATGCTGAGGCAGGCAATATCCAGAAATTAGCAGCCGCAGCAGTCAAAGCAGAATTTGATGCAGGACAGCGTCAGGCAATTGCAAATCAGGCAAAAGCAACGACTACAAGTACTGTTTCTGCAGCATTAAAGGGAAATGCACAGCTTCTCCCAATCTTAAAAGCAGGTATCAAGGCAAATGTAGCAGCAGCAGGCGGTAGCATCAGTGATGAAGATGCAACAGCACAGGCTTATCAGTTGATCGATGCTATGGCAGCACAGATCGGAGAAGGAGCCGCTCCAAATGTAGCGGCAGCATGTGAGAATGCAGCAACGCAGGCAGCACAGAAAGCAGCCGTAACAGGAGCTAAGCAGGGAGCAGAAAAAGGTGCGGTAGCAGGAGCAAAACAGGGAGCATCCCAGGGTGCGGTAGCAGGAGCAACATTAGCAGCACAGCAGGCAGCCGTAACAGGAGCAAAACAGGGAGCAGCAGCAGGAGCAGTATCCGGAGCAACAGCAGCAGCGCAGCAGGCAGCTGTAACAGGAGCTAAGAGTGGAGCAGCAGCAGGAGCAGTATCCGGAGCAACAGCAGCAGCACAGCAGGCAGCGATCACAGGAGCTAAGAGCGGAGCAGCACAGGGTGCCGTAACAGGAGCAACCGAGGCAGCTCAGACAGCAGCATTATCAGGAGCTAAGAGTGGAGCAGCACAGGGTGCGATCGCAGGAGCTGAGTCAGCAAAGAAAACAGTAGCAGCAGGAATTGAAGCAGTACAGTCTAACGGTTACAGCTTAGTAACAGGAATGGACGCATTAAAGAATGGTACACAGGCACTTGCTGATCAGGTACCGGCATTAACAGATGGTGTTGGCAAATTAGCAGACGGTTCCGTAACATTGAATGAGGGAATGGTAAAATTCGATGAAGAAGGAATACAGAAGTTAGCAGATACCTACAATGGCGATGTCAAAGGTATGTTAAACAAAGTTGTAGCAGTAATGCAGGCTGGTTCAGATTATCAGTCATTCTCAGATATTTCTGAGGATACTCTTGGAGAAGTGAAATTCATTATCCGTACTGAGGGCGTAGGAACAGACGAAGACTAACAGAAACGGAAAGGAGAGGGAGGAATGAGCTGGATAGAAATTGTGCTGATTACCATTGGCATGTCGCTGGATACTTTTGCGGCAGTAGAGTGTCAGGGTGCATTAGTCGCAAAACTGGAAAAGAAACGCTTATCCATGGCAGTTACCGTGATCGCCTTGTGGCAGACAATCGCACTTCTCATCGGCAGCTTTTTGGTAACTCTCCTGAACCAGTATGATACACAACTGAGTGGAGAAGCCTTTATAGGAAGGATACTTGCAATTCTGATCCTGTTTGGCATGGGTCTTCGGATGTTTGTCAAAGCATGGAGAAATGAAAGGATCGTAGAGAAACGGGAAGATGGTCTGGATATTAAAAAAACCTTCTTTTCGATCGCAAAAGGAACGATATTCACGATCCTGACAGGAATCGCATTTGCATTCTTAGAGGCAGATATAAAAGCAGTATTGATCATGATTATCTGCGTCACGATCGCAATGGTCATCATCGGGCTCTATACGGGCTACCGGCTGGGATTTGAGCAGAAGTCAAAAGCCTACATCGGAGGCGGAGCACTTCTGATCGCAGCAGGGATCGATGTCATCGTCCGTTACATTGTGATGAGATGATAAATAGGGAATGAGAAATTAAGAAGGTGTTCCAAAGCCGAAAGGCGGGGAACACCTTCTTTTCGCGTAAAATAATGGGAAAGGTATTGTTCATAAGGCTATATAGCCGACTATCCCAATAGAATAATTCTAAGCTACCTATCCACCCTTACCCCCACCCTTACATTCACCCGCACTCCCCACACCCATACACATATACCCCTGAAAAACAAGTATGACACCTAAGCAGGATGCAAAGCAAAGAAAACCAAAGAGTAGATCGCGGGGAGAACCTTTCCCTCCTGCCTTATCCATCCTCGCAGGAAAGAACTTGTTACGAAGAAACCCTTGTGATATGATAGGAATTATGAAAATACTACTAAACGCGATCAACGCAAAATACATCCATTCCAATCTGGCAGTTTACAGCTTAAGGGCATATGCAAAAGAATATCGGGAACATATCAGACTGTTAGAATATACGATCAACAACAGAGTAGAGGAGATTTTAGAAGGCATTTACAAAGAGCGTGCGGATGTCATCTGTTTTTCCTGCTATATCTGGAATATTGCGTATGTAAAGGAATTAATAGAAGAATTAAAAAAATTATGTCCGAATACACCGATCTGGGTTGGCGGGCCGGAAGTCTCCTATGAGGTAGAGACGTTATTAGCAGAAAATCCGGGAATCGACGGAGTGTTTATCGGAGAGGGCGAGCATACGTTTAAAAAGGTGTGCCGCTGTTATATAGAAGCAGAGGAAAGTGAGTGGGAAGAAGAACTTTTGCGGGTTCCGGGGATCGCATACCGGAAACGGGACAAAACGGTGGCATTTACCGGAATGGCAGAGCCGGTGGATATGAGCACGATCCCATTCTGTTATGAAGATATGGAACAGTTCAAAAACAAGATCATTTATTATGAATCATCCAGAGGCTGTCCGTTCTCCTGTAGTTATTGTCTTTCTTCGATCGATAAAAAAATGCGGTTTCGTGATATCGAGCTGGTAAAAAAAGAACTCGGCTTTTTTATCGAACAGGAAGTACCCCAGGTCAAATTCGTAGACCGGACCTTTAACTGCAGTCATACACATGCCATGGAAATCTGGAGATTTATCAAAGAAAAAGATTTGGGAAAGACGAATTTTCACTTTGAGGTGGCGGCAGATCTGCTGACGGAGGAAGAATTAGAATATATTGCCGGAATGCGTCCGGGGCTCATACAGTTAGAGATCGGTGTGCAGTCCACGAATGATGTCACAATACAGGAAATACACCGGACCATGGATTTAGAAAAACTAAAAGCAGTCGTGAGACGGATACAGGCACCGGGCAACATCCATCAGCATTTAGATTTAATTGCGGGACTGCCGTATGAGGATTATCAGACTTTTCGGAAGTCGTTTGATGAGATTTACGACTTAAAGCCGGAGCAGCTCCAGCTTGGATTTTTAAAGGTGCTAAAAGGTTCTTATATGTTTGAACATGCCAGAGAATATGGTCTGATCTATCAATCCAAGCCACCTTATGAGGTTATGAAAACGAACTGGCTGAGCTTTGATGAAGTCTTAAAGATCAAACAGGTGGAAGAAATGTTAGAGGTGTACTATAACAGCCACCAGTATGAAGTTACAATGAAAATCTTAGAGCAGTTTTTTGACAGTGGGTTTGAGATGTTCCAAAAGATGGGAGAATTTTATGAAATGCAGGGTTATTTTCATCTGAAACATACAAGGATACGCCGCTGCGAGATCCTGTTAGAGTTTGCAAAAGAGTATGTGACGGATATGAGAATGTTAGAACAATCCCTGACCTTTGATCTATATTATCGCGAGAACATGAAGAGCCGTCCGGCATTTGCCACAGATTTAGAGCCGTATAAAGAAATCAGCCGGAAAGTCTGCAAAAAAGGCAAACAGAGCCATTTAGAGCCATTTACCTATCGATTTCCGACCGAGCAGGAGCGGAGTATTGAAAAACTGCCGGAGTCCTGCAACGAGTATTTTGTACTGTTTGACTATGAACACAGAAATCCGCTGACGAATCAGGCAGGAATACAGGTAATAGAGAAGGGAGAATTGCCATGACAAAGAGAATCGCTGAAATCTTAAAAAGACTGGATGAAGCATATGGAACGGAGTATGTCTGTTATCTGAACCATGAGACACCGTGGCAGCTTCTGATCGCCGTTATCTTAAGTGCGCAGTGTACCGATGCGAGAGTCAATATCGTAACAAAAGACCTGTTTCAGAAATATCCATCGTTAGAAGCCTTTGCTAATGCGGATTTAAAAGAGTTAGAGCAGGATATCCATTCGACCGGATTTTATCACAATAAGGCAAAAAACATCATTTCCTGTGCCAGAACCTTAGTGGAAAAATACGACGGAGAAGTGCCAAGGGAATTAGAAGAGCTGACCGCATTAGCGGGAGTCGGCAGAAAGACCGCAAATGTCATCCGTGGAAACATCTACCATGAACCGAGTGTGGTTGTGGATACCCACGTCAAACGGATCTCAAAAAAACTGGGCTTTACCAAAGAAGATGACCCTGTCAAGATTGAATACGATCTGATGAAGGTACTGCCAAAAGACCACTGGATCCTCTACAATATACAGATCATCACGCTTGGCAGAAGTATCTGTACTGCACGGAATCCGAAATGTACCGAATGTTTTTTGTCAGACTTATGTAAGGGAAGTGGAAAATGATGTTAGAGGACTACTGCGTCATTGACTTAGAAATGACAGGACTCAATCCAAAACATCATAAGATTTTGGAAGTGGCGGCAGTACGGGTCAGAAAAAAAGAAATCGTCAGCGAGTGCTCCATGCTGATCCGGCAGCACCAGCTATTAGAGGAAAAGATCACGGAACTGACCGGGATCGATCAGGAGATGTTAGCAGGAGCAAAAGAAGAGGATGAGGTGTTAGATCACTTTTTTGGATTTCTTGGGGAAGATATTTTAGTAGGACAAAATGTGATCTTTGATTATAGTTTTTTAAAACAGGCTGCGATCAACCGGAAGATGTCCTTTGAACGAAAGGCGGCAGATACGTTAAAGATAGCCAGAAGATGTCTGCCGGCGTTGGAAAAAAGGACGTTGGATGCTCTTTGCGGATACTATGGAATCGAGATCGGACACCATCACCGTGCCTTAGACGATGCAAAAGCGACCTATCTGCTCTATGAAAGGTTAGAGAAGGAATTCGGGGCGGTGCAGGCAGATGTCTTTGAGCCTAAGCCACTGATTTATAAAGCCAAGCGGCAGACTCCGGCAACAGCCAGACAAAAAAAGCACTTGAAAGAATTGGCAGATTATCATAAAATAAACCTTAATCTGGAATGGGAAACACTGACAAGAAATGAAGCATCCCGCCAGGTTGACCGGATCATCAGCCAATATGGCAGGATGTTAAAATAATAAATAGAATTCTAAAATGGGAATCTTAAGACAGTATCTCTCTTAATTTTTTCCGGATAGTGTCTTTCGAAAGCGAGTTTAAGGAATCGGCACTTTCGATAAGATCAGAAATTTTGGCGGTTTCGCCTTTTTCCTGATAGAGTCCGGCTAAGAGCGTATAGTTCTCCGTAACATCACTCTTGATGCTGACACCAAATTCTAAAACGCGGATAGCATCATCGATGTGTGCATGTTCGGCAAGGCCTTTTGCATAATCTGTTAAGAGGCGAACGAGCGTAGTAAAGCGTTCATCACAGTCGCTGAGAATAGCCAGGTTTGAAACACCGTACTGCAGTTTTAAATCCGTGTTTGAAATGCCGGTTAAATTCAGGATCTTCTGTTCGGAAAGAGCAAGTAACTGCTGTTCCGTTTCCTCGTATCCTTCGTTTGGATAAGCACCGATAGGAAAAGTATCAACAGGAATTTGGATGTAATCTAAATTTGTGATATCCTGTTTGCGTGTACTATTTGCATCGTTTTCACGCTGCCAGAAATCAGATTCTTTTTGTGTATTGACTTTGTCAATCTGTTTACGCCGATAAGCGTAATATGCTAAAAATAATATAAAAGTAATTAGAACAACAGGGACCATTGTGTGTCTCCTTTCCATAATCATAAAGTGAGGTGAAAAATATGAACTACCGTAATTCTAAAAGAAACCGCATCATCGCCAGCGTGATTGTGATCATCTTAGTGGCATCTATGCTTCTTTCTTTATTACTTGCAGCATTCTAGGACATAATATACTAAAACAGAGGATGGGTGTCAAATTAATTAGGCGTTCTGCATCTTGAAAAAACAGATTTTTATGATACAATAGAAAACGAACGTTTGAGAACATAGAAAACCAGCATAGAAAGCCGACTTTCGGATAAAATGATATCAGAGGCGGCTGTATTAAAGGGGTAACAGAATGAGAAATATTAAAAAAAGATGGTTTTTGTTTGTAGCAGCATTTGTGTTAGTGGCAGCAGCAGGAATCCATATGGGTGTCAAAGCGGAAGAAGATGAGAATCGTGTCATCGCAGACCGTGTTTATATCGGAGATGTTTCCGTGGCAGGAATGACAGAGGAAGAAGCAACTGCCGCAGTAGAGGATTACATTGAGAGTCTGCAGGATACGGCAATCACATTAAAAGCCGGTGAGAACAGTATAGAAGTAACAGCAAAGGATTTAGGTGTTACCTGGGGAAACCCGGAGTTGGCTGAAAAAGCAGTAAACCTTGGAAGAACCGGAAATCCGATCGCAAGATATAAAGAAAAGAAAGATTTAGAAAAAGGCGACAAAGTCTTTGTACTTTCCTATGCCATTGACGAAAGCAAGACAGCAGCTTTGTTAAAAGAGCATGCAAAAGAGTTAGATCAGGAAGCACAGGATAACGGACTGACCCGTGAGAACGGACAGTTTACCTTTGTAAAAGGACATGAAGGAATTAAAGTAAACGCAGAGAAATCCATTGAGCAGATCGCATCACATATGCAGAATCAGTGGGATGGAAAAGCAGCCTCTATTGAACTGAGTGCAAAACTCGTAGAGCCGCGCGGTTCCGAAGAAGAGTTAGCAGAAGTCAAAGATTTACTTGGCGGTTACAGCACAAACTTCAGTTCCTCATCAGCAGGACGTGCAAAAAATGTGCGTAATGGAGCAAGCAAGATCAATGGAAGCATCATCTATCCGGGCGAAGAATTTTCCGTACATGATGCAGTCGTTCCGTTTAATGCAGAGAACGGATATGAGTTAGCAGGCTCCTATGAGAATGGAACAACCGTTGAAACCTATGGTGGAGGAATCTGCCAGGTGTCTACAACTTTATATAATGCAGTGATCCGTGCAGAACTTGAGATTACCGAAAGATCTGCGCATTCCATGATCGTAAGTTATGTAGAGCCATCTATGGATGCAGCAATTTCAGGTGAATACAAGGATCTGAAATTTAAGAATTCCACAAAATATCCGGTATATATCGAGGGTTATACCGACGGCGGTATCATCCACTTTAATGTCTATGGAAAAGAGACAAGAGATGCAAACCGTGAGGTTGAATTTGTCAGCGAGACCACCGGTGAAACAGATCCGGGTGTAAAATATGTTGCTGACGGAACCTTACAGATCGGTACCATTTCCACACAGCAGTCTGCACATATCGGTAAAAAAGCCAAACTGTGGAAAGTTGTAAAAGTAAATGGAAAAGAAGAGAGCAGGGAAGTATTTAACACTTCTAATTATCAGGCATCACCGAAGATCGTCAGAGTAGGTACTGCTTCTGACAGTCAGGATGCGATCAATGCTGTTATGGCAGCGATCGGAACACAGGATGAGGCAACCATTCAGGCAGCAGCGGCAGCAAACTGTACGGCAGCCCGTGATGCGGCAGCGGCACAGCAGGCAGCAGAAGCAGCGGCAGCGGCAGCAGCACAGCCTGCAGAACCGGCACAGCCGGAGCAGCCAAGCCAGCCGGAAGAGGATAGCAACAAGGATGACAAGAAGGATTCCGATAATAAAAAAGATGACAAACAGGACAATACCAAGGAAGAAGAGAATAATAAGGAAAGCAATGATTAAAACAGCTCTATAGAATCCACGGAGGCTGCCTCAGTAATGAGACAGCCTTGAACTATAAATAAGAACAGGCGGAAGATCAGGATGAAAGTTGGAAAAGTTCCGGAAAACGTGTTAAAGCGTTCCGTTTTCAAACAACTGCATACAACACGGGAAGAAGTGCTTTTAGGAGCCGGTGTAGGCGAGGACTGTGCTGCCATGAAATTAGCAGAGGACGAAGTCTTTGTCATTTCTACCGACCCGATTACCGGAGCGGCACAGGATATCGGAGCTTTGGCGGTACAGATCACCGTGAATGATTTAGCGAGCACCGGAGCAGAACCGATAGGAATTATGTTAACTGTCCTGCTTCCAGAGAACGCCGAAGAAAAAGATTTAAAGACAGTGATGGCGCAGGTAGAAGAAGCCTGTGAAAAAAATCACATTCAGGTCATGGGTGGACACACAGAAGTTACCAAAGTGGTCAACCAGATCGTAATCTCCGTGACCGGTGTCGGAAAAGCGAAAGAAGGCAGAGTCATCTCTACCGCGGGTGTGAAACCGGGTATGGATATCATTGTCACAAAATGGATCGGTATTGAAGGAACTGCCATTTTAGCAAAGGAAAAAGAGGCGGTGTTACGGGAGCGTTATTCCCAGCCGTTTATCGATAAAGCGAAAGAACTTGACCGTTACATATCAGTTCTGTCGGAGGCCGCGACCGCCGTTAAGTCTGGCGTTGCTGCTATGCATGATGTGACAGAGGGCGGTATATTTGGCGCACTTTGGGAGATTGCAGAGGCATCCGGCGTCGGACTGGAAATTGATCTAAAGAAGATTCCGTTAAAGCAGGAAACAGTAGAAATCTGTGAATTTTTCGCCATAAATCCTTATGAACTGATCTCAAGCGGTTCTATGCTGATGGCAGCCGAGGATGGAAACGGACTGGTCATGGAATTAGAAAAAGCAGGCATTCCGGCAGTTGTCATTGGAAAAGCGACAGACAGTAATGACCGTGTGCTTTTGAATGAAGAAGAACGCAGATTTTTAGAGCCGCCGAAAACGGATGAATTATATAAAGCATTGAGTAAATAGAGAGGTTGGAGGACCATCATGCGTGAAAAGATTTTAACGTTTATTGAAAAAAACAGCCGTGTGGATTTGAAAGAATTAGCAATCATGCTCGGCGTAAATGAAGTAGATGTAGTCAATGAGTTAGAGGCAATGGAAGCAGAACACATCATCTGCGGTTACCATACGCTGATCAACTGGGAAAAGACAGGAATTGAAAAAGTAACAGCCATGATCGAGGTGCGTGTAACACCGCAAAGAGACATGGGATTTGATAAGGTAGCAGAGAGAATCTATAATTATCCGGAAGTAAATGCAGTATATCTGATCTCCGGCGGTTTTGACTTTATGGTCATTTTAGAGGGAAAGACACTGCGTGAGATCGCACAGTTCGTATCCGATAAACTTTCTACTTTAGATTCCGTATTAAGCACAAAGACAAACTTTATTTTGAAAAAATATAAAGACCACGGAACCATTATGGCTGAGCCGAAAAAAGATGAAAGGATTTTGATGATACCATGAGAAATCCATTATCCAAAAGAATTGTTGAAATAGAACCATCCGGTATCCGTAAATTTTTTGACATCGTAAATGAAATGGAAGATGCCATTTCTCTCGGTGTAGGAGAACCGGATTTTGATACACCGTGGCATATCCGTGATGAGGGAATTTTTTCTTTAGAAAAAGGAAGAACCTTTTACACATCCAATGCAGGTTTAAAAGAGTTAAAGCAGGAAATTGCAAAATACATATATCGCAAATGCAATATTACCTATGACTACAAAAAAGAGATCATGGTCACGGTAGGAGGCAGTGAGGCAATTGATATTGCTATGCGTGCCATGTTAGATCCGGGAGATGAAGTATTGATCCCGCAGCCAAGCTATGTATCTTACGAACCATGTGCCATCTTAGCAAATGGAACACCGGTCATTATCGAATTAAAGGAAGAGAATGAATTCCGTCTGACAAAGGAAGAATTAGAAGCAGCAATTACGCCAAAGACAAAGCTGTTAGTGCTGCCATTCCCGAACAATCCGACCGGAGCAGTCATGGAGAGAAAAGATTTAGAAGAGATTGCAGAGGTTATCAAAGAGCATGACATCTTTGTTTTAAGTGATGAGATCTATGCAGAGCTTACTTACTGTGGAGAACATGTGTCGATCGCTTCTCTTCCGGGAATGAAAGAGAGAACCGTATTGATCAACGGTTTTTCTAAAGCATATGCAATGACAGGTTGGCGGTTGGGTTATGCCTGTGCTCCGGCAGAGATTTTAGAGCAGATGTTAAAAATCCATCAGTTTGCCATTATGTGTGCACCGACGACAAGCCAGTATGCAGCCATTTCCGCACTGCGTAACGGTGACGATGATGTGATGAAGATGCGTGAAGAATACAACGAAAGAAGACGTTATTTAGTGCATCGCTTTAAGGAGATGGGCTTACAGTGTTTTGAACCGTTTGGAGCATTTTACATTTTCCCAAGTATTCAGGAGTTCGGTATGACATCGGAAGAGTTTGCAAACAGATTCTTACGGGAAGAGAAGGTTGCGGTTGTTCCGGGAACGGCATTCGGTGCCTGCGGCGAGGGATTCCTTCGGATCTCCTATGCGTATTCACTGGACAATCTGAAGATGGCATTAGAGCGTTTGGAGCATTTTATTGCACATTTGCGAGAGGAAAAGAAGAATGGCTAAGCTCAATATCGTATTATATGAGCCGGAGATTCCGGCAAATACCGGAAACATCGGAAGAACCTGTGTGGCAACAGGAACAAAACTGCATCTGATCGAACCTCTTGGTTTTTCTTTAAGTGAAAAGGCGTTAAAACGTGCCGGTATGGATTACTGGTCACAATTAGAAGTGGAACGTTATGTAAACTACGAGGATTTTTTGCAGAGAAATCCGGGAGCTAAGATATATATGGCAACGACGAAGGCCAAGAAGATTTATTCGGAAGCATCTTACGAACCGGACTGCTATATTATGTTCGGCAAGGAGAGTGCGGGAATCCCGGAGGAGATATTGGTAGAACATCCGGAGGAGTGCGTGCGTATTCCGATGATCGGAGAGACACGTTCTTTGAATCTCTCTAATTCCGTAGCAATTGTGTTGTACGAAGCCCTCAGGCAGAATCAGTTTGACCACATGAAGTTAGAAGGAGATTTACACAGACTTCATTGGGAGAATGTATAAATCAGCAGGAAAGGCATAATCTGGTGCATAGGATGAAGATTATTAAAGCAGAAAAATTAGTACATGAATATATACACCGGGATGAGGACAATCAGGTGGAGTCTATCCAGACTGCATTGGATGGCGTGGATATCGAAATCGAAAAGGGACAGTTTGTGGCGATTTTAGGTCATAACGGTTCCGGAAAGTCCACGTTGGCAAAGCATATGAATGCGATCTTAGAACCTTCCGGCGGCGAAATGTGGGTAGATGGAATGGACACCTCCGATGAAAAACATCTCTGGGATATCCGTCAGTCTGCTGGCATGGTATTTCAGAATCCGGACAACCAGATCATTGCCAGTGTGGTAGAAGAGGATGTCGGATTCGGACCGGAAAATATCGGTGTTCCGACAGATGAGATCTGGGAGCGTGTCGAGGAGAGTTTAAAGGCAGTAGGAATGTTGAAATTCCGCAGTCATTCTCCGAACAAGCTGTCGGGAGGACAGAAACAGCGTGTGGCGATTGCGGGAGTCATGGCAATGCAGCCGGAATGTATTATCTTTGATGAGCCTACGGCAATGCTTGACCCGAACGGACGAAAAGAAGTATTGCAGGCGGCACATCTGCTCAACCGGAAAAAAGGTGTGACCGTGATCCTGATCACACACTATATGGAAGAAGTTGTGGATGCTGATCGGGTATTTGTCATGGATAAGGGAAAAGTCGTGATGCAGGGAACTCCGCGTGAGATTTTTTCACAGGTGGATGAATTAAAACGTCACAGACTGGATGTTCCGCAGATCACGCTCTTAGCAGACGAACTCAGAAAATCCGGGCTTCCAATCCCGGCGGGAATCCTGACAAGAGCAGAACTGGTGCAGGAATTGTGCAAATTAGGACACAGGTGAGTGAAATGTCAATTATTGTAGATAAAGTGAATTATGTATACAGTCAGGGGACTGCATATGAGATTCAGGCTTTGAAAAATATTAATCTGAAAATAGAAGACGGAGAATTTATCGGCATCATCGGTCATACCGGTTCCGGAAAATCGACACTGATCCAGCATTTAAACGGTCTGACAAAGGCTACTTCCGGTGCAATATATTATAACGGAGCCGATATTTATGATGAAGGTTATAATTTAAAGGAGCTTCGCAGTAAGGTCGGACTGGTCTTTCAGTATCCGGAGCATCAGTTGTTCGAGACTACGATTTTTGAAGATGTTTGCTTTGGACCGAAAAATCAGGGACTTACCAAAGAAGAGGCAGAGCTTCGTGCTTTTGCCGCATTAAAAAGTGTAGGTTTGCCGGAAGAAGTGTATTATCATTCTCCGTTTGATCTGTCGGGTGGTCAGAAACGACGTGTGGCAATTGCAGGAGTTCTGGCAATGCAACCGGAGGTTTTGATCCTCGATGAACCGACAGCCGGACTTGACCCGAAGGGCAGGGATGAGATTTTAGATCAGGTGGCAAAGCTCCATAAGGAGCGGGGCATTACCGTTATCTTAGTATCACACAGTATGGAGGATGTGGCAAAATATGTAGACCGTATCATTGTGATGAACCAGGGAAGCGTCATGTTTGATGACATTCCAAAGAGAGTGTTTGCACATTACAGGGAATTAGAGGCGGTCGGGCTGGCAGCTCCACAGGTCACTTATTTGATGCACGAACTGGCAGCGGCAGGCATTCCGGTTTCTGTGGATGCCACAACAGTAGCAGAAGCAAAAGAAGAAATTTTAGCAAAGTTGGGACGATAACATGTTACGAGATATTACGATTGGACAATATTATCCGGCGGATTCCGTCATTCATAAATTAGATCCGAGAGTCAAGCTGTTTGCAACGCTGATTTTCATTATTTCCCTGTTTTCCTTTAAAAACGTATGGGGATTCTTAGTTGCGACCATTTTTATGTTTGGCTTTATCGAACTTTCCAAAGTGCCGATTGGCTACATGGTCAAAGGCTTAAAAGCGATTGTGATCCTGATGATCATTACAGCACTTTTCAACCTCTTTTTGACAAGTGGAAAAGAACTGGTATCTTTTTGGATCTTTACGATTACTTACGAGGGGCTGCGCAACGCGATCCTGATGGCAATCCGTCTGACTTATCTGATCCTTGGTACATCGGTCATGACCCTGACGACAACGCCAAACGAATTGACGGACGGTTTAGAAAAAGCATTGGCACCCATGAATAAGATCCATGTCCCGGTACATGAGATTGCCATGATGATGTCGATCGCACTGCGTTTTATTCCAATCCTTGTGGAAGAAACGGACAAGATCATGAGGGCACAGATGGCAAGAGGTGCGGATTTTGAGACCGGCGGCGTGATCCAGCGTGCGAAAAATATGATCCCGTTATTAGTACCGCTCTTTGTATCGGCTTTTCGCCGTGCCAATGATCTTGCAATGGCAATGGAAGCCCGCTGTTACCGCGGCGGAGCCGGAAGAACCAAGATGAAACCGTTAAAGTATGCAGGCATTGATTATCGTGCATACGCGATCGTAATCTTATATTTTGTCATTATGATGGTGCTTCGTTTTGCACTTTAGGATGTAGAAGAGGGAAAATATGCAAGAGGGTAAAAAACGGGTAATGCTCATTGTGGCATATGATGGAACAAATTACTGCGGGTGGCAGATCCAGCCCAATGGCAACACGATCGAGGGAGAACTGAACCGGACATTAAGTGAGCTGCTTGGAGAAAAAATCATCGTCAGTGGTGCAAGCAGGACAGATGCAGGCGTACATTCCTGCGGGAACGTAGCTGTTTTTGATACTACTGCAAGAATGCCGGCAGAGAAAATGTCATATGCCCTGAACCAGAGGCTTCCGGAGGATATCGTCGTACAGTATTCCAAAAAAGTACCACTGGATTTTCATCCGAGACATGTCAAAAGCAAAAAGACCTATGAATATCGGATCTTAAACCGGGAATTCCGCGATCCGAACCGGAGGCTGGACACTTATTTTTATTACCGTCATTTAGATGTACATGCCATGCGTGAGGCGGCGGGTTATCTGGTCGGAGAACATGATTTTAAGAGTTTTTGTTCGATTCATGCCCAGGTGGAAACGACAGTGCGAAGAATTTATGCGCTGACGGTAGACAAAAAAGAGGATATTATTACGATACGGATCACCGGTAACGGTTTTTTATATAATATGGTTCGCATTATTGCAGGAACACTGATCCGCGTTGGAACCGGCGAATACAAACCGGAACAGATACCGGAGATCTTAGCGGCAAAGGATCGTGAAATGGCGGGACCGACTGCTCCGGCACACGGACTGACCATGATTGGGATTGAGTATGAGGATTTAGAAGAAAAGAGTTGACACGCGTGGATGTGTGTACTATAATACTTAAGTCTGACATAGTGAAGAAATGTAACTCCATAGCCCCGGAGGGACATTTTACTATATAAAAATGTGTATACCGGATGTGGTATTTTCGGACATTGATACCGCAAAGGTAAAGTTCAAGGAGGTCAACCAATGAAAACTTTTATGGCAAGCCCTGCTACAATCGAAAGAAAATGGTATGTAGTAGATGCTACTGATAAGACATTAGGACGTTTAGCATCCGAAATTGCAAGCGTATTAAGAGGAAAAAACAAACCGATTTTCACACCACACATCGATACAGGTGATTATGTGATCGTTGTAAACGCTGAAAAGGTAAAAGTAACAGGTAAGAAATTAGATCAGAAAATTTATTACCACCATTCCGATTATGTTGGCGGTATGAAAGAGACAACTTTAAAAGAAATGTTAAACAAACATCCTGAGAGAGTTGTAGAATATGCAGTCAAAGGTATGCTTCCAAAAGGACCTTTAGGAAGACAGATGTACAAGAAATTATTTGTATACGTTGGTCCGGACCACAAGCATGCAGCTCAGAAACCTGAGACATTAACATTTTAATCGGTGATAAGGAGGTAAAGGACATTGGCTAATACAAAGTATTACGGAACAGGAAGAAGAAAATCATCTGTTGCCAGAGTATATTTAGTACCGGGAACAGGTAAGATTACAATTAATAAAAGAGACATTGACGAGTATTTAGGATTAGAGACTTTAAAGGTTATCGTTCGTCAGCCATTAGTTGCTACAGAGACAGTTGACAAATTCGACGTTTTAGTTAACGTAAAAGGCGGCGGTTACACAGGTCAGGCAGGAGCAATCCGCCACGGTATCGCAAGAGCATTACTTCAGGTAGATGCAGATTACAGACCAACCTTAAAAGCAGCAGGTTACTTAACTCGTGACCCTCGTATGAAAGAGCGTAAGAAATACGGTCTCAAAGCAGCTCGTAGAGCACCACAGTTCAGCAAGCGATAATTCAACCGAATATCGAAAAAGAGCAACAAACCCCGAAAATCCAGTGTTTTCGGGGTTTTCTTTATATTCTGAAAATTTATCAGACACCCTCAAAACACACGAAAATGTTCCGGTAACTAACAGGTAACACACAGGTAACTAACACGAAAAAAGGTGTCCTCCGTAGGACTTTGCGTGTCCTCCGTAGGACAGAAAAAAAGACGGTATCAACCGCCTTTTTCAGTGCAATGGTCTATGATGCAAGACCGGACATCCTTTTTCGTGCGACAGTGGCAGGAATAACCATCCTTGAATATGATGTCATATCCGTCGTGCATGTTTCCAGTGATTCCGGAAATCATTTCTCTGTTCCTCTCTGCAATCTGCATCGTGTCAAACATTCCGCACTGGTCTTTTCTGACGAGGTCTTGCAGATACGCATTGACAGACATTCCCTTGCTATTAGCAAGAGATTTGATAATACTTTTCATTCCTTTAGGAACTTTCAACTCTATTCGTTCATAGCGTTCCCTATCAAAAGCCTGTTTATATTCTTTTCTATCCATCGGTACACCTCCATCAAATCAAATTGATTGCATCAAGTTTGGTCGGGAGTTCAATGTGGGTGTAGACGTTTTCGGTCACACCCTGTCCTTTATGCCCGACAATTTTCTTGATGAATCTCTCGTCAACTTCCTTTTCGGTGAGGAGAGAGATGCAGGTGTGTCTTGTGTCATGCGGGCGGTGTCCGTCATAGACAGGTTCTTTTTTCGTTTCATCAATGACGAATTTCCCGAAACCGAACTCAAGCATCAGAGGAATCCAGTAAGAATCATAATAATTCCGGTACTGAAAAGGTTCGTCGTCGGGTGTACAAATCAGATGGTCACATTTTCGGTTCATCCAGTATTCAAAGAATGGTACAATCTTTTCAGCAATGGGAACTTCTCTGATTCCTGCCTCTGTTTTGGATTCTTTCACATAGAACCATCGTTCATCAAGATGGATGTCCTTTTTCTCAAGGTCGAGGAGTTCCCCGATACGGACACCGGAATAAATCATAATAAGAATGACGGTCACATATATGTTTGAATCCTTGCATTTCCACAGAATAGAAATCTCTTTCTTTGAAAAAGGTTTCCGGTTGTATGCGTTCGGATTTCCCGCCTTGCTTATATCGACGTATCTGACCATGTCTCTTTTATCTTGAGACACAATCTCGTGAATGACAGCATAATCATACATGAGACCCCACAGGATTTTCAAGGTTTTAAGTGTGGGAGTATTTTTGCCGGAGCTATCAACGACACCTTGCAGGTGATCCAGTTTGATGTCAACAAATCTCATTTTCCACAGGGGCTTCGATGTGTTAAAAGCAGCCTTGTAACCATTCGTGTCCTTGATTTTTTCAAAATGGATTTCCGACCAATTCTCATATACTTCCTCGAAAGTAATAGTTGCATGGTGTAAATCAAAGGGGTCTTTATTGTATTCTGCTAATGCGGTGAGAGCCTCTTTGCGTGTCGGATAATATCCGACGGTTATATATAATTGTTTTGATTTTCCGGTTATAGGGTCAATTTCCCACCCTTTTGTCTTTTTTGCTACATAGGGATTTCGTCGGTTTCCGGATAATTTATAGACCGACCCGAATCCGTTCGGTAGTTTCATAAAATCACCATCCTAAAAAAGAGTATAAAAAATAAAACCAATGCAAAAAGCACGGTTTTATGATAGAATGGTGTTTGCAGGAACATTCTGTCAGTGCCTTTTGCAGTAGCATGAGACGGAGGTTTCACAAAGGCGATTCGTGTTGCAGCACGGGTCGTCTTTTTTGTTACGATTTTTTATATTTTCGACCGATGACGATTGAAAATACACCTCCGACAATCGCAACAGCACCGCCAAGCGGAGCAATTAACAATAAAACAAGACCGACGAGGATAAGCAAAGCACCGATAACGGTGAACATTGCACTATATACACGAATTGTCTTGCTTGATTCTGCGTTTTGAACAGGAGCAGGAATGACATCAACAACCGTTGCAGCGGTCGAGGATTCATTTTCGTTTGTCTCCGGAGCAGAATCATATATATCTATACTGATAACACATCCATATTTCAGACCGGAATCACCTCCGGTGATGCCATCAACAGAAACAGCAAAATAACAATCTTTATATTTCTGATAGATTGTCGCAGCCAATTCTTTCGAGACATGTCCGATGCAGTTTCCGAGAGCATCCGTCACAGCATAGGCGGGTTCGTTTTCGTATTCATGATAATTCAGCAACAGAGCCTCTCCAACAGACAAGCCGGAAATGATGTCCTGTCTGCTTGTTCCGTCATCATTATCAAATGACACTCCGACAACTCTCGCTGTCATGCTTTTCAAAAGTTCACTCATGAAAACACCTCCATTCTACAAGTGAATAACGCATACTGTACTCTTTTCATTGTGAAAGGAGGTGGACAGGATGCAAATTCGTTTGTGGGAAATGAGAACCGCAAAAGGTCTCACATTGATGGAGTTGGCGAAGAAATCCGGAATCGGAAAATCGACGCTCAACAACATCGAAAACGGTAAGGTGTCACCGACATTGTTTCAACTTGAAACGATAGCGATTGCACTGGAGGTCAGAATCACAGACCTGTTTGAATCCGAGTACAAATAAAATTATTATAGCATGATGTGACGAATGGTCGTCCGTTCGGGGAGATATTTCCACAATTATGGAAATGATGTCCGATTTTTCCACAATCATGGAAAAATGTGCTATTCTGTACTACGGAAAGGGGTGGTGTTCCCTTGCATTACAAAGAGACTATCATTGAGTTAGTCGGTAAGATACAAAGCGAAAAAGTCCTCAAGAGGATATATAAATTCGTTTTATATCTGTACACCCACGAGACTGGCAGTTGAAAAAGACTGTCAGTCTTTTTTGTTTTCTGCTCTTAAAGAAATGTAATAATCAACAAGTCTGTCAAATGCCTCAATGTCATCATCCGAGGCATACAAGAGCATTTTTATCATATTTTTGCGGGTCTCATTTTCACCCGCCATGATGCGGTCGATTCTTTCAAAAAAGTCATCGTCGGTCTCGACGAACATTTCTCCCTCTCCAGTCGTCAACCACATATAATCAACACTAAATTCACGACAGATCGCTTTTATATTTGCGTCGGTGAGAGAATTTTCACCTTTTTCTATTTTAGAAACCGCTGCCTTTTTGATTCCGAGCCTATCACCGAATTTTTCAAGTGTAAGACCGAGGGTCTTTCGCACTTCCTTGACACGCTCATTCTGCGTCATATAGTTTCACCTCCCTTGTTTTTCTCAAGCATATCACGGTAACTGACAAAAATCAATAAAAAAGTTTCCTCAAGATACAAAAAAGTATTGACAAAGTATCTGCGAGATATTATGATGTATCTACAAGATACAAAACGGGAGGAACAAAACATGAAATCAAATACAAAGCAGGTCAGAGAAGCAGTCAAGAATTTAATCATTGAAAAGGGTGCAAACAACATCCTCAATCGCCACATCACAGAGGTGGTTGAAAGAATCGGTTGTACATACTGCGACGTGCAGAACGCAATGAGTTATTTCAGATACTCACCGCAACAGGCAAAATTCAGAGAGTGCTACTTCTAAAGGGTAGCACCTCACCAAACAAAGGACAGGAGGAAAACAGATGTACATATTTGAGGCACATTACACAAACATGGACAACAATGAAGAAATTACAAGAAAAATTGAATTTGACGGTCAGTTCATGGAGAACGACAAAGAATGTTATATGTATGCGATGAATAAAGCATACGAATTGAAAGAAAAAAATGAGTGTTTAGGTGCAGTTGAATTTATTGCGTGTTAAAAAGCCGAAACGGGGCAGCAGTCGCCCCGTCAGCGTCCGGATGGCGACCGACGCTCTGACGATGGCAAGCCGAAAGACAGCGTCGGAATACCGTGAGAAACATGGCAGCGGGTGAACTTGCTAAAAGGTTCATAGTTGGATGACAGGTTTTCGGTGACTTTTTAAGGTGAAAAGACACAACACGGTAAATTCAGCCGGAACAGAGGCGAGGTCATGAACAGACCGAGAGAGCCTCCACAGGAGGAAACAGGATGCAGGAAATGAAATATTTCAACGAGGGAAATGATTGCGACATCTGCAAAAACCAACTCATGACAGGACGAGACGGAACGGTCGAGGATTGCCGGAGGAGACAGAATGGGTTGTCATGCAGATTCGAGGAGCGTGACATTCGGACATGTCCGGTGTGCGAACATGAGGTTGATCGTGAGGATATGTATTTCACAAAGGATTGTCATGGAATCCCGTTCAGACTGGTGTGTGACAGATGCTATCAGAGAATCATGTCAAAGGGATATGACGGGGAATATTACACAGAGGCAGACGAACAGATTGAGGATGACTATTGAGAGCCGAAACGGGCAGCAGTCGCCCGTCTGTGTGGGATGACCGCCCACGCATTGACAAGGCAGGTCAGAACAGGAGGTCAGACGGATGGAAGTCGGACGTATATTGCCAACCGAGGCAGCAGTCATATTGAATGTATCACCGCAATTCATCCGAATAGCGATGCAGCAAGGGAAACTCCCTATCGGAACAGCGGTGCAGATGTCATCAATATGGACTTATCACATTTCGGAGAAACTGCTTGCAGATTATTCCGGAAAAGACATACAGGCAGAACTTGAGAGAATCAGAGGAAAGAGAGGAGCGTGACATATATGTCAAAGGACGAGAGAAAAGAAATGATTGAGAATATCGCAGAGCGGTTCACACAGATGGACGACGTTGACAAGTCCTATATTGCCGGATATATGGCAGGAAAGCAGGAGGAACGTCAGAAGTGGGAGCAGCAGGGAAAGACAGCGGTTGCAACAGCATGAGGATGACTTGTGCTTGATTCGGAGGGGGCGATTTACGAGGAATACACCTAAAAAATGAATATGCAGAGCATGAGAAAAAAGAGCAAAAAGAAAGGAGACCGTTGCAGCGGTCTCCCGTTTAGCAGTCTGTGTCAGACGCTTAAAACCTAAAAATATTATAGCAAATCTGACACCATATTGCAAGCATGAAAAAGCGGGGGAAACCCCGTGATTCAAAGGGTTTCAGACCCTTTTGACGACCTTGTGATGGATAGTAACAAGTCGTTGAAAAGTATATATAAGGGCAGCAGGAGGAACGGTGTCAGAATGGCAAAGAGAAAGAAAGGGATGACGTTCATCCCGTATGACTATGAGGCAGCATACAACAAGAGCCTTGAGGACATGAATGAGTTTTTTGTTGAACAGATGTTCAAGCATGGGAAAAAGGTTGTATATGCACTCAAGGAGATACGAGCAGGAGACCAGTTCGAGGTTGAGATATATCCACAGTTCAAGAAAATGGATGAAGTACCTCCGGAGGGTCGGAGTATCAAAAAGGACAATGACAAGGCTCAAAGGAATCTGAATGACAAGAACGCAAGGAAATATGTGGAGCGTCTTATCAATGAGAATTTCACGGACAGGGATTTATGGCTCACGTTTACATACGACAATGAGCATCTCCCTCCGGACGGAGACATCGACGCAGCAATCAAGAACGTGCAGAAATTCATCCGACGGGTGAATTATCAGAGAAAGAAAAGGGGTCTCCCGAACGCAAGATATGTCTATGTGACCGCCTACAATCCGACAGAGGAAATCCGGTGGCATCATCACATTGTCATGGATGGCGACATGGACATGGATGTGGTTGAGGGATGTTGGAAACAGAGCAGCAGGAACGAGGTTCGGAGGCTGCAAAAGGACGAGAACGGTTTGACAGGAATGGCAAAGTATATCGTCGAGGAAAAGAACAGGGTGAAATCGGAGAAACGGTGGAACTCCTCACAGGGATTGAGAGACCCCGACATCAAGGTGGTTCATTCCAAGAGACCGACAGCAAAAGCCGGAGGATATAAGAAAATCGGAACATACGTCGAGACCATGAGAAAAGGACATGAGCAGGTTCGTGAGCAGATGTTGAAATGGTATCCGGATTTTGATTTTACGGATGCGGGAATCTATTACAACGATTTCAACTCAATGTTCTACATACGGGCGAGAATGAGGAAACGGAGGCAGCAATGAAAGTAAAAAGAAAGAGAAGAATGAGCAGGAGGAGACGGGAACGGACATATATTGCGGTGATGGTATTACTGGCGATCGCTGTGAGCATAGGTCTGACACGCTCTGTCATGCGAGATGACAAGGAATTTGAGGAGTATGAGCAGCAGTCGCAGGAGTTCAATGCACGGATGCAGAGAATCGACGAGAAAAGAGAGGCATCCGGACAAAATGCAATGCTTGAGCAGGTGCGAACATGGCAGCAGGAGCAGGACACAGAACCGGACAAGTATGCAGTATTTGACACCATGTCGGCAGACTGGGGAGGCGAGGAGGATGGATTCGTGCTCTATGAGATACCGGAGGAATACAGTCGGACAGGTGGCTATTTTCCGGAAAAGATGCAGGTATATACATATTGCGTCTGCAAGCAGTACGGGGTCAGATATGACCTTGTGGTCGCTCTGATTGAGAAAGAATCCGGATATAAATTCGACAAGGTTGGTGATGATGGTCATTCTATCGGGTACATGCAGATATATGAGGAGTACCACAGAGACAGGATGGAGCGTCTGAACGTCACAGACCTCACGAACCCATATCAGAACGTACTCGTCGGGATTGATTACCTGTCGGAACTGATTGAGAGATACGGAACGATTCAAGATGCACTTGCAGCGTATAACTACGGGGAGCAGGGAGCAAAACAACATCTATGGAAAAACGGAATCTATGTGTATGAGTACAATCAGACCATCATGAGCCGGATGAAAGAAATCGAGGAGGAACTGGAGCAAGATGCAGGTGATTGAGAGGATTCTGCACATGTTGAGGGTCAAGGATTGCAGACATGTGTGTCTGTTCTGCGAATATTATGACATGTGCAAGCAGGAGACAGGCAGCAGGAAAGAGGTGAAAGAGAATGAACATGAGATATGCAATGAGAAGTGAGGACACGGAGCAAATCAATGTCGTGTCATGGGCGAACTGGAACATGAACCGCTATCCGGAATTGAAATGGCTGCACCATGTACCGAACGGAGGCAGCAGGAACAAGCAGGAGGCGGTCAAACTCAAACAGATGGGTGTCAAGGCGGGGGTATCTGATTTATGCCTCCCATACCCGAAAGGACTGTACTGCGGATTGTACATCGAGATGAAATTCGGTGATAACAGGCAGCAGGAGACACAAAAAGAGTTTCTTGCAGACATGGCAGCAGCAGGACATTTTGTCGCAACCTGCTATTCAGCAGAGGAGGCGGTCAAGGTTATCGAGGAATACTGCAAATTGATGAATCACAAAATGGGAGATTGTGAAATTGTCATACCATTGGAAAACAGAGAGGAATTAAGAAATATAACAATGAGCATCCCGAACAACAGCATACTCAAGAACGGGGAAATCAAAGAGAGCAAACCGAGAAAAAAATGAGGAGGTGCAGCAGGATGACGGTCAAGGATATTATGACGTTGCTTGAAAGTCCGGACAGGGTTCGGGTCATTAAGGACGGTGAGGAGATATACAACCAGTATTTTGCAAACATGGAGGTTGACAAGGACATCGTCGCACAGATAGGAGATGCAGAGGTCAAGAGATTCCGAGCAATTCCGGAGATCACTCACAGGAAATACAAGGAACGGGGTCTCATTGCACCGATGAAACCGGAGGAAACACCGGACTATTCTTTCAGAGATTTGCAGTTGTGTATATACCACACAATCACGATATAGCGGGGAGGTGAGGACGTGAGGAAAATCATCATTGTGGCAGCAGTCGTTGTCATAGCACTGGGAGCAGGGGTCACATATACACTCTACAAGGTGGGCGAGGGGATGCACTTGCACCGCTGCGGATGGAGACAGCCGGACGACAGAGGTTTCATGTAACAGGTAACAAGAGGATAACAGGAGGAACAGAAAAAATGAGAATTATTGCAGTTATGTCACCGAAAGGTGGAATCGGAAAGACAACGACATCGGATGCAATCGCCTACATGTTGGGAGAGGAGCAGGAGAAACGTGTTCTCATTCTCGACGGAGACCCGCAGGGCGATACATCCAAAACATTCGAGGCATACGAGCCGGAGGGAACAGGAATGAGTGAACTGCTTGAGCGTCATGTGAGTGTGGGCGGGTCATACCGGACAACGGACTTGATAAGACCCACACAGTACAGTCACATTGACATCATTCCTGCAAACGGGTATCTCATGCAGACAGACATGAAACTGCTGCTCAAGCAGGAGGCAAATCAAGTCACGAGGCTGCGGGATGCACTGGAGGAAATATCCGAGGCATACGACTATTGCATTTGTGATTGCGGTCGTCTGCTTGATATGGTGGTCATCAACATTCTACTGGCAGCAGAACTCGTCATTGCACCAGTAAAGGTCGGAGGATATGAAAACGAGGCGATTCACAATTTGCAGGAGCAGGTTGACGACCTGCGGAAAATCAATCCGGAACTCCGAATCAAAGGTCTTGTGACCATGAGACAGAAAAACAAGACATCACTGGATTTCGAGGAGTGGATGAAAACCAGTTCCGGATTTGACATGTTCGTCACACCGATTCGTCGGTCGATTGTAGCGGAAAAGGCATCCATGAGAATGGCAGTCCTCCCACAGTTTTCAAAGAACTGCATCGTGTCACAGGACTATCGCAATGTGGTTCATGAGTTACTCAAGGAAATGGAGGGGTGAGCGTGGGAAAGAGAAAAATCACATGCAACAACAGCTCATGCAAACATCACACTAATGGAGGATGCGACACCTGCATAACACTTGACGGTTCGGGAAAGTGCAAATCGTTTGAAAAAGGTTTTACATATTACTTTCACATTGTATGGGATGCACTGGACAATAAAAATTTCATTGACATGGTCGAGATTCGCATGAATCCGGATTTGAAAACGGGATTGTTTTATGTGATGGAGTGCTACGATTTGGGGTTCAGTGAGATGGAATGGGGAACGTGCCGGATGGTCATGCTCAAGGACGGGAAAGAGGGAAAACCTCTGAAATACGAGGAAATCATTGAGCGTGAGATGAACATGGAAAAGTTTTCAAAGCATCTTGAAAATTTCAACAATGGAATAATGCCACAGATGCAGCAGGAGCAGGACGCAGCAGGGCAGCAGGACAAGGAGGAAAAAGAGTTTGGGTGGTTGTCTCCGACAGGAGTTTTCACTGAATCACCGTTCGGAACTCATGAGGAATCAGCAGAACAAATCTGTGAGGAAAAAGGGTTCACGGAGGAATATTGGAACTGGGTGAAAGAAAATAGAGGCAATGAAATTAACCATCTCATGAGAGATTTTCTATCAGAGGTAAAGGGATATTGCTTGATTCACAATCCATCCGGATATACCGGATATATAGTGACAAACATGAAAAATCTGACAAAGCAACAGAAAGAGTTTTTATACGGTTATTTCATGGATATGGGAGACCGATTCAAAGCGGAACAATTCGTTGATTTTGATTAGAGAGGAGATTTGAACATGAGCGGTTTTTGCAGATGGTACGGAAAAGACATGGAGGATGTGACGGAACACGAACAGGAACAGTGCGAGGAGAACGGTCAAGACTGTCGTGAATGTCCGGATTTAATGATAAAGGAACAGGAGGCAGCAGGACATGAACGATACAATACAGATTCTTGAATTATTCGGGGGAATTGGTTCGCCTCGATGTGCCTTGAGAAATTTGAACATCCCAACAAAAGCAATCGACTATGTGGAGATCAATGAAAAAGCAGTCCGGTCATACAATTCGATGTTCCGTGAGGAATTAGAATATAAAACACAGACGGTCGTCGGATGGAATCTGAAACCGGATATTTTGATTCATGGTTCGCCTTGTCAAGACATGAGCATCGCAGGACATCAAGGGAAAGCGACAGGAGACGGAAGAATCAACAGAGGGAAAGGTTCAGACGAGGGGAGCGGAACACGTTCCTCTCTCATGTGGGAGACAATACATATCATTGAGAATATGGGAGAATGGCGACCTCGTTATGTGATATGGGAAAACGTGAAGAATGTGAAATCAAAGTACATGAGACCGAATTTCGACAGATACATGGACGAGATGGAAAAACTGGGGTACACGAATAATTATGCGGTTTTAGATGCAAGAGAGTTCGGATTGCCACAGGCGAGAGAAAGAGTGTTCACGGTTTCTGTTCTGAATGGTGAAAAATTTGAGTTCGATGACCTCATAAGGACACCGATGCGAAACCTGCAAGAGTTCCTTGAGGATGACGTTCCGGACATCTACGATGTGACACAACCGTCCGTCCTTGCATGTATCGGAGAAAAAGGAATCCGGAGAGCGACGGTCATCAAAGATTGTGCATATACAATCACAACAAGGCAAGACCGGACACCTGCACAGGTCATCGACCGAGGAGATGGACGTTATCGGTATTTGACAGAGCGTGAGTGTTGGAGATTGATGGGATATTCAGACGAGGATTTTGACAGGGCGAAAGCAGTTCAAGAAAGAAACGGGAAATACTACAAGGCTTTATATGACCAAGCAGGGAACAGCATTGCAGTTCCGATATTTGAGAGCATATTCAGAAAGATAATTTTGCAGGAGGTCGCATGAGAGCGACAGAAAGAGAGGATTGAACATGGGAAACATCATCAACACAGCACCGTGTCGATTCTGCGGACAGATGGTGCAGATTGACAGCGAGGAGAAATTGACACAGCCACAGGCAGAGGAACAGGCGACAATGTCCTGCACCTGCGAACAGGCGGTTGAGTATCAGAAAGAGAAACAGAGGAAAGAAAAGGCGATGCAGAACGTCGCTGCATTGTTCGGAGAGGCAGCAGCACCGGAAAAGAGATGCAGTGAGGGCATCGTGAACATTCTCAAGGCAGCAGTTGAGGAGATATACACCGGAGGACTGGCAAAGGTCACTCTGAACCTCCGAGGTGGGGTCAAAGCATCTATATCACAGAATAGCAAAGGCGAGATAAACGTCGAGCGTACAGAGACCAAAAAGCAGAAACTAACAGAATAGGGGAGCGGATGCGTGTGACCGAAAGAGAGATATGCGGGTCATTCCGGAGAGCAGAGAATCAAAAGCAACAGATTCAGATTTTGACGGAACTGACCTGCAAGAGTAAATATCAGATAATCGGTATATTACTGCGGAATGGCGAGAAAGTACCGAAAAGCATTGAAAACCAGTTATACAAGAGATTGGACGCACTCGACGCACAGATTTTCGAGTGTGAAATGGAATACAAAGAAATCGTGACCGCACTGACGGGAGAAAACAGGAGGAAAGAACATGGCAACAGGATTCAGCGTCATGGACGCACTGAACAAGAACAGTAAGGCAGGAGTTGACGAATCACCGAGGGCGAGATTCCGGACAAAGGACATTTCAATTTTCAAGATGTACCGGAACAAACTCAATTTCTACGATTTGGCAGATATTGAGGAACTGGCAGGAGACATCCTCATGTATGGTCTCAAACAGAATCTTGAGGTTGTATTTGAGCCGAATGAGCAGGGTGAATATAGAATCGTCGCAGGTGAGAGACGGTGGCTTGCACTCAAGCACCTTGTCGAGCAGGGATATAAAGATTTTGAGATTGCGACCTGCAAACTGACCACACCGCAGGACGAGGACGAGGAGCAGGTGGAAATCATCATCGCAAACGCATACCGGACAAAGTCTCTCAAGGATGTCATCGAGGAGGAACAGCGTCTCAAAGCGTGTCTTGAGCGTATGAAAACGGATGGAAAGAAAATCAAAGGATATGACCTCCAGTCCGGTCGCCTCCGTGATGTCATCGCCTCAATGCTCAAGATGTCAAAGACCAAGATCGCACAGATTGAGAGCGTCAACAACAATTTGATTCCGGAGTTTCGAGAGGAACTCAACAACGAGCGTCTCACATTCTCCGCAGCGTATGAGTTGAGTGGGATGCCTCCGGAGATGCAGCAGGAGGCACTTGCAAAGTACAAGGAAAACGGAGAATTGTCCTATACGGAAATTAAGGACATGAAATCACCGCAGAAACAGGAGCAGGATGCAGCAGGGCAGCAGGACACCGTGTCAGATTCAGACACAGCAGGGCAGCAGTCATCAGAAAACAGCATGAATCCTCCGGAGGAAAAGAAAGCGGGCGACGATTATGAGACACCGCATCCGGAGGGAATCACATCAATCTGCTATTCCTGCACCGAATACGAGACTTGCAACGTAAAGACCGGAACATGTACCTCATGCGACCAGTACAAGAACCGTGCAGAGGCTTACAAGACCGAGGAGCAGAGATATAACGAGGAGCAGGATGCAATCGACCGTGAGACAAAAAAGAAACTCCGTGAACAGGCAGAGGAGGAGAAGATGAACAACCTCCCGTCAGACACACAGGAGAACGGTCAGAAAGTGCATCACATTAAACTGGGAGCGACATTTTTTGAGGAGGTTGCATCCGGAGAAAAGACATTTGAACTCCGGAAGAATGACAGAGACTATAAAAAAGGCGACATCCTTGAAATGATGGAGTTCAAGGACGGAAAGAACACAGGACGCACCGTGAGAGTGCTTGTGACATATATCCTTGAGGAGTTTGCAGGTCTTGAGGACGGATATTGCATCATGGCAACATCACTCATGAAAGAGGATGCTGAATGATGACGGTGAAATAAGGAGGAAAAGACAATGGATGACATCAGACGGGGAGAGATATTCTATATCGCACGAGGGGGGGCGACGAACGGGAGTGAGCAGTTTGCAGACAGACCCGCAGTCGTGGTCAGTAATGACGAGAACAACAAACACTCCGGAGTGATTGAGGTTGTGTACATGACGACACAGCCAAAAACAGACCTCCCGACACATGTGACTATCCGCAGCACCGGAAGAATATCCACAGTTTTGTGCGAACAGGTGTCGTCGGTATCGACCGAGCGTGTGAATAACTATATCGGGCAGGTATCAGAGCAGGAAATGAAAAACATTGACATCGCTCTCATGATTTCCTTGCAGTTGGATAATGGCGGGAAATCATCAAAGCAGTACAATGAGACGATACAGAGGCAGCAGGAGGAAATCGACAGCCTAAAAAGGGAAATTGAGATGTTACAGCAGGAATGTGATGACAGAATCGCAGAAATTGAACAGGATGCAGCAGTGTATGTCGAGGAGAACAGGAAAGTTGATGCAAGCAGACAATCAGAGGACATCATCAAGGTTCAGACCGAGCGTGACACATTCAAGGCACTATATGAGCAGTTATTTGAGAGGCTGCTGACTATGGGAGGAACAGGAAATTGAAAAAAGGACAATTAAAAGCATTATTCATCGAGGCAAAGGGAACAGGTCAGAAATATATCGGTGTAATGATTCAGACAGAGGGTAGCAGTGAACCGGAGGTCATCATCAATCCGAAAGAGAATTTCAATGCAAAATTCGACTATTACATGGCAGCGTATGACGATGATTTGATTCTGGTTGCAGCAAAAGGAAAAAAGGACATCAGAATCACGGGAGCAGCAGCGGGAGCATCGTTCGAGGACATCCAGTCACAACTCATTGATGAAAAAGCGTCATCCGGATGGAAAGAACAGATTGCGGATGCGGTGGACAGGGTTGTCGATAAGATGCTGAAAGAAACTCCTCCGGAAACGGAGGAGGAGAGACAGAACTGCGAGACCATGAGAGAGACAATCAAAGGAATGTTCCTCACGCAGAGACGCTCAAAGGCAGAGGCAGCGTTCATCACCGAGAATATTGACAGGTACGAGGAATTGTTTGAAATCTGCATGAATGGAGATGATGCACAGTTCAAAAAGGGCATCACGGAATTGCAGAAAGCACAGAATGAGTATATTTTGCAGAAAGAGAGGGAAAACGGATGAACAAGGTCATTTTGATGGGTCGTCTCACGAGAGACCCGAATGTCAGATATTCACCGAGGAATAATTCGCAGGAGGAAATGGCAATCGCACGATACACACTTGCGGTTGACCGCAGAGGAGCAAAAGACGGGCAGCAGTCAGCGGATTTCATTTCCTGCGTTGCGTTTGGACGAGATGGAGAGTTTGCAGAAAAATATCTCAAGCAGGGAACGAAAGTGGTTGTCACTGGACGGATTCAGACGGGGTCATATACGAACAGAGACGGTCAAAAGGTCTATACCACGGACGTGATTGTCGAGGAACAGGAATTTGCAGAGAGTAAGAAAGCAGCAGGGCAGCAGGACGGGAACAACGGAGGGTATTCGGATGCAGGTGACGGTTTTATGAATATTCCGGACGGAATCGACGAAGAACTCCCTTTCAATTAGGTGCGGAGGAGGATGGAGACATGGGATTCGTGGAAAAGGTGAAAAACGTCATTTCAAAACTGCGGGCAGAGGGAAAGACAGAGAAAGAGGTGTCTGAAATCATCGAACAGGCAGCAGAGGCAGCAACGGTCTTGAAAAAGACGGAATCTCCGGAACATCCGGAGAAAATCAAGGCAGCAGGAGGAGAAAACCTGCAAGATGCTCTTTTGAAAGTGGGAATCAGTGCAAAAGAGGCATTGACCGCATTTGAGAGCATATACAGCCCGAGGAGACAGGAAAAGTCGAATAATTGGAGGAAATATCATGGATTGCCTCTGAAAAGGTCAAAAGGAGAAAAACGACGTGGAGACAGAAAAAGAAATGACAGCAATTCAGAAAACACAGGTATATCTTGAGAATTATCGGGAAATAGAGCGATATATCAAGGATGCAATTTCGGAAGTATCACAGATTGACGATGTATCAAGATATAACATTTCAGCAGAGAAAGCGTTCCTCCAGTCCATCAGAGAGTGTAAGGCAGAGACGGTCATTCTGTTCGAGCACATGAAAAAGGCTCTTGCATCGCTGAAAGAGGATGCAGAGGCAGCAGGTGAGGGGTACAAGTACGACGCACTTGAGGCAGTATATATCAAAGGCAAGTCATACGAGGATATTGTGAGGGAGACAGGATGCGGAAAGAACTCACCGAAAAAGTGGTGCAGATCAATGACAGAACGTCTCTCAATCAAATTATTCGGTGCAAAAGCAATCGAAAATGACAAAATCGGAGTGAAATGAGAGTGAAAACGGGGTGAAATGAGGGTGATTTCGGGGGTAAAAAGTGGGTGAACAAAAGCAAATATAAACGTGCTAATATGATAACGTGAACAGTTGAGTGAGCGATTGCAGAGATGCAGTCGCTTTTTTCTTGCCTGTTTGCCCTCCTGTTATATGCGGGCAGCAGGACACTATCATGTGCGATGTATGCCCGCCTCTTGAAAGGCATGAGAGGCAGCAGGAGACCGATGGACAGAGAGGAGTGAGCAGTGTGTTATTGAAAGCATGTAAGGGATGCGGTCGCCTTATCCCACAGGCATTGACCATGTGCGAGCAGTGCGAGGCAAGGCAGCAGTCAAGGCATGTGACATATAACAATACACGCAGAGACCCACGAGCAGCAGAGTTCTATCTGTCAAAGGAATGGCGGGAGTTGAGACCTGTCATCATGAGTGTGTATGAGTATGTGGATATATATGCTCTGTATGTTGAACACCAGTTGATAACACTGAAAGATTCAGACCCCATCCACCACATCATAGAACTTGAGGAGGACTGGGAGCAGAGGTTGAACCCATTGAACTTGATACCCTTGAGCCATCGGACACACAACACAATCACAGCACTATATAAACAGAGCAATGCAAGCATGAAAGCAACACAGACACAGTTGAGGTCGCTGATTGATTACCATTTCAAAGAGGCAGGGGGATATGAAAAAGTTTTATGTGACCGTTTCTTAGTCGCACCCCCTCTTTTCTTTGGAGAAAACTCCCCACGAGAAAATCAAGACGCAGGGGAGTGACGAAAGGGTGTCAGAATGTGACACGAAACTCGTGAACACTGGACGGAAAGGGGGTTGATGCTGCATGGCAGGACAGAGACAACCGACCGATTTGGTGGTCATGAAAGGAAAAAAACACCTCACAAAAGCAGAGATTGAGGCGAGAAAAAATGCAGAGGTGGTCGCCCCGAACGACAAAGTCAAGCCTCCGGCATATTTGACACCGGAACAGAAAAAGAAATTCCGGAAATTGTCAAAAGAATTGCTTGAAATCAAACTCATTGCGAATGTGGATTGTGATGCACTGGCGAGATTACTGATTGCACAAGACCAATACATCGAGATAACGGACAAAATCAGAGAAACTCCGTTGATGGTAGATGTTCCGGTCTATGAGATGCAGGAGAATCCGGACACAGGAGAAAAGGAACGTGTACAGGTCGGAACACGAGAGGTTGTGAACGGTGAGAGAGAGCGTCTCATGATTATACAAGACCGCTGCATGAAACAGTGTCGGCAGGGGGCATCGGATTTCGGAATGACGGTCAGCAGTCGGTGTCGGTTGGTAGTTCCGAAAGCAAAGGAAACAAAACCGGAGAACAAATTCGCCAAGTATGCGAGTTCATAAATGACAGCAGGGGCAACAGTGACCGACCGTTGCACACAATACGCTCTTGATGTCGTTGCAGGTGTCATCGTTGCAGGTGAATATGTCGAACTGGCATGTCAAAGGCATCTTGACGACCTTGAAAAAGCAAAAGCAGCACCATACAGATTCTATTTCGACGTTGAAAAGTCCGAGGAAATCATCAATTTTGCGGAAGAATTAACGATCGCAGAGGGTGACGAACAGGAGAATGTGACAGCGTACCCGTTCCAGTGTTTCATTTTGGGGTCATTGAACGGGTGGAGGACGAAAGAAAAGGGTCACAGACGGTTCAGAACGTCCTATGTGCAGTTAGGCAGACAGAACGGAAAATCGTTCATCAACGGAATTTTAGCGTGTTACTATGGCAATTTTGACGGGTACAAATACGGAAAAATCTTTTGTACTGCGACAAAACAAGACCAAGCGAACATTGTTTTTGATGAAATTGTAAAATTCATCAATTCCGACGAGGATTTGTCAGAGTGGTTCAAGGTGCATGAGCATAATCACACGATAGATTGTCTCTGTACACATTCGGAAATCAAGGCATTATCCGGAGACACCAAGTCACTGGACGGACACCGTGCATATTTGGGAATCGTTGACGAATACCACGCTCACAAGACAAATCAGATGTACAAACTGCTTGAGGGCGGTATTAAGAAATTAAAATCCGCACTGATCTCCGTCATAACAACAGCAGGGTTCGATTTGAAATCGCCTTGCTACAAGTTATATGAGTATTGCTGCAATCTGCTGAAAGGTGTGTTTGAGAACGACAGTCAGTTCGTGTATATAGCACAGTTGGACACAGCGGATGACCTATACAAAAAAGAGAACTGGATAAAAGCAAACCCGATTCTCGAATATGACGAGGATGCACTGGAGAATCTCGTTCCGATTGCGAACACTGCCCGTGATATGGGCGGGGAAGATTTGCGAGATTTCCTAGTTAAGCAGTTGAATATGTGGATGCAGTGGTCAAACGCACTGTATATCAAGGACATCAAGGAATGGAAACGATGTGCAGCATTGCGAACGCTCAAGGATTTCAGAGGCTCAAAGTGCTATGTTGGAGTTGACCTGTCGTCCGGAGGCGACTTGACATCCATCGCAATCGTCATCCCGTACATGGTTGACGGTGTGAAAAAGTATTTTGTGCATACTCATTCATTCATCCCTGCGAGCAGAGTGGACGAGCATATCAAGACGGACAAAGTTCCGTATGATGTATGGATTTCAAAAGGTCTCGTGACAGTCACGGAGACACTGGGAGGAATAAAGACAGATTACAAGTACATCATCAAGTACCTTGAGGATTTAATCAAACAGAATGATTTGAAACCTCAACTTGTGTGTTATGACCCGCACAACGCATCTGCGTTCCTGTCAGACCTTGAGGCACTGGGATTCGATTCTGTGGCAATTACACAGACAGCAAAGGAACTCAATGACGCAACAGTTGATTTCAGACTGGAGATAAAAGCAGGAAACGTCGTGATTGAGGGAACAGAAGTCGGAAAAGGCAAGGTTGTTCCGTTCGATGAACTGCTGACGTGGTCGATTGCAAATGCAAAGACTATCTCGAACAGTTACGGTGAAATCAAAATCGACAAGGCACTCGACGAGGACAGAATCGACCCGATTGACGCAATCATCGACGCATGGAAAGCAGCAATGAAAGAGGAGTATAAGCCGGACACAAATGAGGTCGTGAATGAGTGGCTTGAAATGTATGAGAAATACATGGGGAAAGGCGGTGAGAAAGAATGAACCCATTAAGAAAAATAGCAGACAGGTTGATGAACTGGTGGAAAGGCGAAACTGCACCGGAGGTCAGTGATTCAACGGAATTGACCGGAGGGGTGATGACGCTCAACTCACCGTCGTTCCTTGAAAGTATGGGATTGAGCAGGAAAAGAAAGACAACATCAGAGGTGACATATTTCACATGTCTCAAGATGCTGTCGGAAACGCTTGCAAAAATGCCTATCAAATACTATCAGAGAACGGACAAGGGAATTATCGAGGCAGAGCAGACAGACACCTCGAAACTACTGACCAAAAGACCGAACCCGTTCATGACACCAACCGTATTTTGGAACACGGTTGAAATCAACCGGAATCATTACGGAAACGCTTATGTGTACATGAGAAAGAAATTCATCCGGAAGAAATACGGAGGAGAGGTCAAAATTCTTGACTTGTGGGTGATGCAGTCGAATTGTGTTCAGATTGTTGTGGATGATGCAGGCATATTCGCAGGAAAAGGACGATTGTGGTATGTCTACACAGACCCGACCTCCGGCAGTCAATACGTTTTCGACACAAGCGAGGTCATGCACTTCAAAACATCATTCAGTTTTGACGGTGTAACAGGTTTACCAGTTCAGCAGATTCTCCGTGACACGATTTCCGGAGCATCAGCGTCACAGAGATATATGAACAGCCTATATGAGAGCGGACTGACAGCAAAAGCGACGCTTGAATATACGGGAGAGTTGAATGATAAAGCGAAAGAGGCACTTGTGAAGTCGTTCGAGGATTTTGGCAGCGGAGCGAGGAACACAGGGAAAATCATTCCCGTACCGTTGGGGATGAAACTGACACCACTCGACATCAAATTGTCAGATTCACAGTTCTTTGAATTGAAAAAATACACTGCATTGCAGATCGCAGCAGCGTTCGGTGTGAAACCGAATCAAATCAACGACTATTCAAAGTCGTCCTATGCGAACAGTGAGTTGCAGCAGTTGTCTTTTTACGTTGATACAGAACTGTTCGTCATCAAGCAGTATGAGGAAGAAATCAACTATAAAATGCTGACGGACGAGGAACAGGATGACGGTTTTTATTACAAATACAATGAAAAAGTTCTTTTCCGGACAGATTCAAAGACACAAATGGAATACCTGAAAAACGGTGTCAGTGGCTCAATCATGAAACCGAATGAGGCACGACGCAAACTTGACCTCCCCGATGGAGAGGGTGGCGACACGTTACTTGCAAATGGCAGCATCGTTCCGCTGACAATGGCAGGAGCAGCATATCAGAAAGGTCAAATCGAGCAAGAGGAGACCGAAAAACCGGAGCAACCGGAGGAAGAAACAGAGCCGGACACAGAGCAGCCGGACACAACAGGACAACCGGACGAAACCGACGAGGCAGAGGACGAGGAAGAATAGGAGGGAGGTGAATAATCATGGCAAAGAAAAGACGTTTTGATTTCACAAAAAAGAATAAACGCAGCGGAAAAGTTGAAAATGTCGGCTATTTGGATTTGGAACAGGACGAGGAACAGAGCAGATGTTCCTTGTATTTCTACGGTGACATTGTATCAGCAACATGGGAATCCATGTGGTTCGAGGAGGACAGATGCCCGCAGGACATCGCAGATTTCCTCAACCAGTTGGATGGATATGAGGACATCGACATCTATTTCAATTCCGGTGGCGGTGATGTATTCGCAGGACTGGCAATCTATAACCAGTTGAAACGATACTCCGGACACAAAGTCGGATATGTTGATGGAATGGCTGCGTCAATCGCATCTGTCATCATGTTCGCATGTGATGAACTGCATTTTGCGACAGGAGCACAGGCGATGATTCACAAGCCTTTATGTATGGCATGGGGCAACGCAGACGATTTCAAAGAGGTCATCAAACAACTTGATTTATGCGAGGATTCAATTCTCGACGTTTACGAGGAACACTTGAAAGAGGGTGTGACGAGAGACAAAATCAAGTCTTTCATGGCGAAAGAAAAGTGGTTCAGCGGTGCAGAACTGGCAGAGTATTTCGACGTTTTGATTGATGAAAAGGCAGCAGTCGCAGCGTGTGCATCAGATTATTTTGAAAAATACAACCATGTTCCGGAGAGCATCAAAGGAACAGCCACAAAGGACATTGTCGATGCGGTGCTTGCGGAACTGGAGAACAGGAACAATGCAGCAGCAGAGGCAGAGAAACAGAGAATCGAGGCAGAAAAGCAGGATATTCTTGCAGACCTCGACATGTATGGAATTTAAGAAAGAGAGGACATGATTCATGAACAAGGAAATGCAGAAACTGTTGAAAGCAATCAACGACAAAAAGAATGAGGTCAAGAGCCTTGTGAACGATGGAAAACTCGACAAGGCAAAGGCAGCAAAAGAGGAACTCAAAGAGTTACAGGAAAAGTTTGACCTCCTGTTCGATTTGGACGAGGAGGAACATGAGGAGATCGAGGACAAGGTGGCGATGGGAACAGCAAAGACCATCGGGGCAAAAGCAGACAAGAAAAACCTCGTGAAAGCGTTCGTCAATATCGTCAAGTGCGGATTCTTAAAGAGAGAACCGGACGAGGGAGATGTCAAGGTGTACAAGGATGCGTTAAGCACAGACACCACAAAGGGAGACGATGATGAAATGGGAATCGGTGTCACCGTTCCGGAGGACATCAGAACAGACATCATCGAGTTAAGACGTTCAGAGGACAATCTGGAGCAGTATGTCAATGTGGAGGGAGTGACCACAAAGAGCGGTTCTCGAAACATTGAGGTCGATGCAGATTCCACTCCGTTCGACAATGTGGACGAGGAGGCGGATTTCCCCGACATGGATGAGCCGAAGTTCAAAAAGATTGTGTATGCAATCAAGAAAAAAGGTGGCATCTTAAAAATCACCGCAGAACTGTTTGAGGACACCGCAGCCAATGTCATGACATACATCAACAAATGGATTGCCAAGAAAACAAAGGCGACAAGAAATGCGATGATTCTCAAGGTTGCGGACGAGATGACAAAGGGAAAAGAGGTTGTGATTTCCGCAATCGACAGCCTCAAGGACGTGTTCAACGTGGGTCTCGACCCTGCTATCACAACCGGAGCAATGGTCATCGCAAATCAGAACGGGTACAACTACCTCGACAAGTTAAAGGATAAGGATGGAAAGTACATTTTGCAGCCGAATCCTACACAGCCGACACAGATGATGTTGTTCGGTAAATATCCGATTGTCAAGGTGTCAAACAGGACTGTGAAATCTGAACCTGTGTACTCACCTGCGTTCACAATCTCCGGCAGCAAATTAGCAATCGACGGAACAACCACAGCAATCGACGCATCCGCAACGTCCGACGTGACAGCATGGAAAGTCGTGAAAGGAAAGTATGTTGTAACTTGCAAAGGACAGGAGCAGGAAACGACAGTCGATGCAAAGGTGTCCGCATACAAGCATCCCGTGTATATGGGCGACTTAAAAGAGGCTATCACATTATTTGACAGAAATGTCATCACCATCGACATGAACGACAAGGCAGCAGGTTTGTGGGAGAAAGACATGACCGGAATCAAGGTTCGTGACCGTTTTGACGTGCAGCCTGTTGATGATGGAGCAATCATCAAAGGCAACATCACGGAAGTTGTGCAGGGATAAGAAATGCAGCAGGGCGGGAACACCCGCCCTGTGATTGAAAGCAGGTGAATGAAATGACGGACGAGGAAAAGAAAGAGTATAGAGACAAACTGGTTGAGGACTGCATGAAATACAATCACATCGACTATGACGACGACAAGGACATTGTCGAGACTATGGTTGAGGCGATTGCATCAGAGGAGTTGATGGAACTGATTCCGAATTTCGACCCATACAATTTGACCGCCCGTCAGAGATTGCTTGTATATTCTTTCGTCAAGGAATTGTACGACCACAGGGAGAAGTATCAGAACGGTACACAGCAACTCACAAATGCGGTCTCAACCATGCTACTCAATGAAAAGTATGGAGGGAGCAGTGAATGACCGGACGGGTGAAAATAATCAGAGTGACCACAGAAATCAAGGCGGGCAGGAAAGAACCGACAACAGAGGTGTTTTATGAGTGTTGGTGCGATGTTCAGAGTTTGGGAACAAATGAGAAATACACAGCACTGCAAGCAGGTCTTGAGAACACCATTGTTTTCAAGGTTCGGAATTGCAAGCGGATGAAAGAGGTCAGAAAGAAAATGAAAGAGTTCTATGCAGAGTATGACGGAACACGATTCGACATCTATGACGCATCACCGATGTTCACAGATAACGGATGGGTGCTTGTGAAATGTCGTGCGGTTGCATAGGTGTCACATTCTGACACGGAGGTGAGGACATGAAAATTGACATGGAGTTCAAAGGACTGGAGGAACTGGTGAAAGCGTTTGAAAGTGCTGCATCGGATGAAGATATTGCACAGGTAAATAAAACGATCGCTGAAAAAGGTGAACCGGTTGTACAGAGAATCATGTCCGGAAAAATCCCAAAGTCAAAGGACATCAAAAAAAGTGGGCGAGGGTTCGGTTCAAAATCATCCGTGTCCGCACATGCAGCAGATGAAATCCCTATCGGGAAAGTAAAGGTGAACGGTACGGGAGCGACAGCAGATGTCGGATGGGAAAAGAACACACAGGACGAGGGCGGTCATTTCTACGTCCGTTTTATTAACTGGGGAACGATTTACAGACCGCCACAAGAGTTCATATATGCAACAGGCAGGGAGGCAGATGCAGAACTGCAAAAGATAGCAGAACAGGAATATCAAGCGTATTTAGACAGGACAGTGGGGTGATAAGCATGGACAGCAGTCCGGACATTATAAAAGACGCATCAGACGCACTCAAGCCGATAGAGGACAGAGGAATCACCGTGATGCAGGGGTGGTATGACAAAGACCTCAACAAATGTCATGTGACATTGTGGGATTTGGGCGAAACCGATGACAATTTTTCGGATGATGATGCGGAGGGAGTGACACTTTCCTTGCAAATCACCATTTTCTCAAAGGAGGACGAGGTGGAACTGGCAAGGGAAATCAAGTCTCTCATGAAAGAGAATGGGTTCTCATTCGAGGGGAGAAACGGAGACGATTCAAAACCGGAAGATGGAATCTATATGAAAGCACAGCGATTCACAAAATATTATGAAAGCGAGGAAAAATCATGAGCGAAACAGTAACACAGGTAAATGAAACCACACAGCAGATTGTAAGGAGTAGAACTTGCGGTCTGAAAGATTTCTACATCGCACTGGTGCAGAGCAATACTGCAACAGCATACACAGCCGGAACTCCGGTGAAATTAGCGAGGGCAATCAAAGCGAAAATTGATGAAAAGTGGACAAGTGAGAAAATCTACTCCGACGATAACACCGAGGAGGTCATCACCTCATACGAGGGAACAGATGTCGAACTGGAGATCAATGCTCTTGCACCGCAGGACAGAGTGATTCTGTTCGGGCAGTTGTACGAGAAAGGATTCTTGAGAAAGTCATCTGACGACAGAGCACCGGAGGTCGCTGTCGGATGGAGAGAAAGAAAACTCAACGGGAAATATGAGTTCAAGTGGCTTTATGTCGGAAAGTTTGCAGAGGGTATCAGCGAGGAGGCAAGCACTAAAGAGGGAAAACTGTCACCTACAACCAAGAGCATCAAGGGCAGTTTCTACGAGCGTAGCATCGACAATCTGTATGAGGTATCTGTTGATGAATCCAACCTTGTAGCAGAGGACACGGATGCAGCAACAGCAATCAAAGACTGGTTCTCAAAAGTGCAGGAAGCACCGGACGCAGCAGCGTAAAACAAGAGAGGATATAACAGGAGGATAATTCAATGAATAGAAAAATTATCGTGAATCATAAAGAGTTCAAAATGGAGAAAATGTCTGCGGACACTTACATGGAATATCTCGAACTTGCAGAACAGATTGACGCTGCGACATCCGAGAGAGCGTCAAAAAGATACTCACGACAGGAAATTGAGGCGATGATGTTGTTCATCTGCAAAGCATACGGAAATCAGTTCACGGTTGACGAGTTAAAGGACGCAGAGAGCGGACTGGATGCAGCAGGAATCGTCATCGAGTTCAACATGATTGACATGGGAATCGCAGAGGAAATGAACAAGAGAATGGACAAGATGATGAAAAATTTTCAGAGTGGCAAGTGATTCCGGAAATAACAATCACTTGCAGCACAGGAAAAGTATTCATCAATAACATAACGGTTGAGCAGTACAAGAAATATGCTGCACTCATGGAGAAAAACGGTTCGGACAAAATAACGGATGCACTGTTTTTCAACAAAAGAATTATTCAAGAGATATTCGGAAACAGGATGTCTCTCGATGAACTGGGTGAGGTGGATGTCATTGAATTTCTGACAGCATCAAAGGGGATTCATTTCATCATGCAGGATATTGTTTCCGATGCGTTGCTGAACATTGTCGAGACAGAGCCAATCGAAAGAGAGACATCTGCGTTCGACGAATATGACCGTGAGAATGGGTATGAGGACGAGGAGCAGGAAGAACAGAACACATGGAAGATATGCGGAGAAATCGTTGACCGTGTGACAAAAATTGCGATTCGGCTCATGCGGGAATCATACGGGCAGTGCATGAAAGAAAATATCATTGAACTGCTGAAATATCTGAAATTTGAACTTGAAACGGTGAACGAGAACACATAACACAGAGAGGAGGAGAACCGATGGCACATACAAGCGTGAAGATTTCAGCAAATTCGTCTGATTATCAGTCACAAATGAAATCCGCTGCGTCACAGATGAAAGTGTTATCCAGTGAGTTCAAACTGGCACAGACGCAAGCAAAAGCGTTCGGTTCGGCAGCAGACCAACTCAAGGCGAAAGCCGAGAGCCTCACTCAAAAAATCACTCTGCAAAAGAATATCGTTCAATTAAACAGTGAGCAACAAGCAAAACTCACACAGAAACTTTCAGACCAAAAGACAAAGCAGGAGGAATTGAAAACAAAGGTCGAGGCAGCAAAGAAAGCCTATGAGGATTCAACAAAGGCGACCGGAGCAAATTCAGAGCAGTCAAAGGCACTGAAAGAGGAACTCGACAAACTGGAGCAGGAATTTAAGGAAAACGAGACAGCAATCGGAAAGACGGAGACTGCTCTTGCAAATCAGACCACAAAGACGAACGCATCAAAAGCATCACTCGTCGAGATGGAATCTGAACTCGAAAAAGTAAACAAGGAACTGAAAAATAATAAACTGAATGAATTTGCAAGCGGTTGTGACAAAGCAGGACAAAAGATGGAGAGTTTCGGAAAGAAAATGTCCGTCGTTTCTGCGGGAATTGCTGCAATAGGAGCAGCATCAATCGCAGCGTTCAAGGAACTCGACGAGGGATATGACACGATAGTGACAAAGACCGGAGCGACCGGAGAGGCACTGGAGGGATTGACCGCATCTGCGGACAATGTTTTCGGAAGTATGCCGGAGGACATGTCAACGGTCGGAGAGGCTATCGGTGAAGTAAACACGAGATTTCATTCGACAGGAGAGGAACTGGAGAGCCTGTCAACGCAATTCATTCAGTTTTCGAGCATAAACGGAACGAATGTGACACAGTCTGTTGACCAAGTGGACAAAATCATGAAAGCGTGGAACATAGACACATCACAGACGGGGAATCTGTTGGGATTGCTGACATCAAAAGCACAGGAGACAGGAATTTCCGTTGACAAACTCGAAAGTTATGTACTGGATAACAATTCAGCGTTCAAAGAGATGGGGTTGTCATTACCACAAGCAATCAATTTGATGGCTCAATTCGATGCGAACGGTGTTGATTCTACGACAGCACTGGCAGGACTGAAAAAGGCATTGCAGAACGCAACAGCCGAGGGAAAGTCGATGGATGTCGCACTGGAGGAGACAATCGGCAGCATTAAGAACGCAAAGACGGACACAGAGGCTTTACAGATTGCGACAGAATTGTTCGGAAAAAAGGGTGCTGCTGAAATGGCGACAGCAATCCGAGAGAACAGAATTGACCTCACAAGCCTGTCATCCTCAATGTCGGAATATGGAACGACGGTCGAGGACACATACAACGGAACACTCGACCCGATTGATAATGCAACAATAGCGATGAACAATGCAAAACTGGCATTGTCAACACTGGCGACAACAGCACAGACCGCAGCAGCACCAGTCATCGAAAAGGTGACGACAAAGATTCAAGAACTGACAAAGTGGTTCACCTCTCTTGACGAGGGGCAACAGCAGACAATCATCAAGGTCGGTCTTGTGGTGGCTGCGGTGGGTCCTTTAGCAATCGGATTCGGAAAAGTAGCACAGGGAATATCGACGACGGTGAAAACGGGTCAACAGTTTGCATCGTTTGTCGGAGGAATCATCGCAAAGATAACAGCCAAGACAGCAGCAACCGCAGCAGGAACAGCAGCAGACACAGCAGGGGCAGCAGCGGAGGCAGCACATACCGCAGCAACAGCGACAGCGACCGGAGTGACTGGAGGAATGACGGTGGCACAGACCGCCCTCAATGCAGTCATGAATCTGTGTCCGATTATTTTAATTGTGACACTGATTGCAGGACTGATCGCAGCAGGAATCGCTTTATATAAAAACTGGGATAAGGTCAAAGAAAAATTATCCGAGTTGTGGAGTAACGTCAAGGAGAAATTCAACGCAATCAAGGAAACCATAACGGGAGCGTTCTCGAAAGCAAAAGAGGCGGTCACGAATAAGGTGAACGAGATAAAAGATTCGGTTGCGAATAGTGCAGTCGGACAAGCAGCGACAAAGACGTTTTCAGCGGTGAAAAATACTGTCACAAAGTTCATGGGGGCAGCAGTTGACACCGCAAAGGAGAAACTGGGGAACATGAAAACCGCCTATGAGGAAAACGGGGGCGGTATTAAAGGAGTAGTTGCAGCAGGATGGGAGGGAATCAAAGGCTATTACACAGCCGGATTCACGTTCGTTGATAATCTGTCGGGAGGAAAACTGACAGAAATCAAGACAAAATTCTCCGAAAAGACATCGGAAATCAAGACGAAAGTCTCCGAGGGTTGGGAGAATATGAAAACGACGGTCACATCCAAGATGACCGAGTGGAAAACAAACGCATCAAATAAACTGACGGAAATCAGAACCGATTTCACGACGAAGATTTCCGGAATACAGTCCTATGTGTCAACCGGATGGTCTCACATGAAATCGACGATTTCGACGACGATGCAGCAGTGGAACACAGATGCGAGCAACAAACTCCTGTCACTCAAGAATGATTTTACAAACAAGGTCGAGAGCGTAAAACAGGGATGGTCAACGAGGTTTACAAACATCAAGGACACAGCGACGAATCTCATGGAGACCGCAAAGACCAATGTTTCCACAAAACTGGAAAATATGAAATCTGCCTATAACGAAAAAGGCGGGGGCATGAAAGGAATTGTGTCGGCTACATTCACAGGCATCAAGGACACGATGAACTCACTCATGTCCACAGCGAACACGTTGACAGGTGGAAAACTCGACAGCATCAAGTCATCTTTCTCGACAAAATTGAACGGTGCTCTTTCAACGGTCGGTTCAGTCATGGAGAGCATACGAGCAAAATTCAGCGAAAAGATGGAATCCGCAAAGACAGCGGTCTCAAATGCTATCGACAGAATCAAGGGATTTTTCAATTTTGAGTGGTCATTGCCACATTTGAAAATGCCACATTTTAGTATATCCGGTTCGTTCAGTCTGAACCCTCCATCTGTACCGTCATTCGGTGTTGAATGGTACAAAACAGGAGGAATCATGACAAGTCCGACAGTGTTCGGAATGAATGGAACGAGGCTCATGGTCGGAGGAGAGGCAGGAGCAGAGGCAATCTTGCCACTTGCAGAGTTCTACACAGAATTGAACTCAATGCTTGACCGAAAGCTGAAAGCGATCAATCAGAATGTGAACGCTTTTATCGAGGTTCACAACTATATTGACGGAGACGAAGTGGCAAGCAGAACGACCGAAAAGGTCAGTGATAATCTTGCAATAGCAACAAAAAAACGGAGGTGAGGACATGAAAATTGACAGCATAGACATTCGGTCATTCGATGCAAAGCAGTTGACAGTTGATTTCGAGCCTCCACAGACGGGGGTGACGGTGGAGATGTTCGACGGGGCATTGATACCGTCGGAATCCGAAACATACACACCATTGTCCGGACTGACAGTGACAGTCCTGTTCAGAGGAAAAGACAGAGACGAGGTTCAAAAACATGTCAGTGATTTCAATGCAGAGTTGCAGAAAGGTGTTGTCCTTACACTGGACGGGTACAGTCGCCATTTTAAGGCATATATGACGGGGAACTCGTTGAGCAAGACAATAACGAAAACACGGTACACGGCAGAGTTCAAATTCACGGGGTACTGGTTCAGCGACGAAGTGAGTTTGAACTGGCAGGGAGCGTATGAGGCAATATTTGAGGCACAGGGAAACAGGGCGACACCGTGCAGACTGACAATCACAGCAACGGAGTACATTGAGCAGTTAAGAATCAACGGTCTTTCCTGCGGTGAAATTATTATCGACACGATTCCGAGAGGAGCAACCGTCATCATTGACGGAGAAACAGGATTCGCAACGATGGACGGAGAGAACAAGTTCAAGGACGTGTCATTGATGGAATTTCCGTATCTCACAACAGGGCAGGAAAAGGAACATCATCTCATTTTCTCTGACAATAACGCACTTGTCACATTGCAGTATAAACCTATGTGGTTATAGGAGGCGGTCAGATGGATTTGTACAATGATTCACACGAAAAGGTGTGTATTTTATCCGGAATAAAAGAAACGTGCATCACAAGCACTCTCAAGACCGGAGATAAGGAAATCACATTCGAGTTCCGAAAGACAAACAGGTATGCAGCGGACATCAAAGAGGAGGGATATATCAGAACCGACACGGACGAATTTGTTATCAAGCAGGTCGAGCCGAGCGGGGAATGGTACAAATGCACCGGAACATTGAACGTCGAGGAACTGGAGGGCAAACAATATCCGCAGGGATTTGAGACTGTGGAAAAGACGGTCGATGAATGTCTGACAGAGGCAATCGACGGAACTGGATGGAAAGTCATCCGGTGCGATGTTTCCAAAAAGAGAACAATCCGGATAGAACAGAACTGTTCTGCATGGGATGTCACTCAACAGGCAATCACAACGTATAGATGCGAGATGGTGTTCGATTCTCTGAACAAGGGAATTTCGGTATATGAGAAATACGGAGAGGACAGAGGAGCATATTTCATTGAACGTCTGAATCTCAAGCGGTTGCAGGTACAGTCAAACTCATACGACTTTGCAACAAGGCTCATTCCGATAGGGAAAGATGGATTGATGCTGAATATCGACGGGAAAAATTATGTTGAGAATCACCAGTATTCAAAGAAAGTGAAAACGATGACGTGGAAAGATGAAAGATACACGGATGCGGAGTCACTGAAAGAGGATGCGGAGGCGAAACTGGACGAACTTTCCAAACCATACAGGTCGTACACAGCAGAAATCATCAATCTTGTTGAGGCAGTGCAGGACGAGGAGAAAAAAGAACAGTACAAAGAGGTGTTCAGTATAGCACTGGGAGACACGGTGCTGCTGATCTCCAAGTCAACGGGAATCCGTGAGAGCCACAGGATTGTGAAATTCTATGAATACCCGTTGACGAAAGAAAAGAACAAGGTCGAACTGGCAAACACAAGACTGTCATTCGAGGAGGTTCAGAGAACCGAGCAAGAATTGTCATGAGGAGGTGAGAAAATTGGAAATCATTAGACACATCAAAGTGGATTTGTATGGAGACACACAGCATTTTGCAGTCGCAGCGAAACAGATGGACATGGGAACACGGTACATCGGAGTGACACTCATGGAGGACGGTGTCGTGTATGAGATACCGGACAATGTGGAGGTCATTATCAACATGACCAAGCCAGACAAGACACACGTTCACAACGATGGAGAAAAGTCCGGAAATGAGGCTCTCATTCCTCTCACAAGAGGCATGTTGCAGGTTCACGGAACAGCGTTGTGTGAGGTGCAGTTGTATCAAAATGGTGCATTGCTGACGAGTGCAACGTTTGAGATGGAGATTTTTCCGTCACAGCGGGATGAATCGGAAATCATTCACTCCGGAGAATACACAAGACTGGAGAACACCATTGCAGCAGCGAGAGAGGCTCTGCAAATCGCACAGGACACACAGAACACCATTGATGCAGCAGAGGCGGTCAGACAGGCACAGGAGCGGTTGAGAGAGGCTGCTGAAAAGGCAAGAGAAATCAAAGAGAGCCGGAGAGAGGATGACACCGCAAAGGCGATCGCAAAATGCGTCGAGGCGATGGAGGCAGCAATCGAGCAGACAAAGAAATGTCTGACAGCGACCGAGGAGGCAAACAAAATCATCATCAGTCAGTCCGGTCTTGATGCGATACTGGCAGCAGTCAAAGACTATTATGAACGCATCAGAGAACTTGAGACGGACATCAACATCAATGTGGATGGAGGAACACCAAAATCAACCGACCTCCTGCTTGTCAAGGGAGGAACACCGTTCACGACCGATTATGACAAGTATATCGCAGGAACGTCACACACAATTTGAGAAAGAGGTGAAAAAGAATGGCAACAGCAACAATCACTCTGAAAAAGGGAACGACCGCAGAGTGGACGGAGAGCAAGAGGGTTCTCGATGATGGAGAACTGGGTCTCGAAACCACGACAAGCGGTCACAGAATCATCCGAATCGGTAACGGTTCGACCGAGTTCATGAGCCTCCCTGTCGCATTTGACATCGAGGAGGTCAGAGAAATCAAGACCGGAATGGACAAAGATGCAAAAACGTACTATGACGACATGGTCAAAAAGGGAACGGAGTTGCTTGCAGAAATGAAAGCACTGGCAACGACTGTCGAACTGGAGGACGATGCGACACAAATCAAGTATCGAATGGGTATCTCAAACGGTACGTTGTATTTTGAGGAAATCACAAAGGAGGCAAGTGAATAATGGCAGCAGGAGACAGAATATTCATGGCGAAAGAATCCACGTCGCAGGAGATTCTTTCCAACACAAAGAAAATTATCGAGGACGCAAAAGCAAAACCGAAAAGATACGGAATGAGAATCAACCTCCTCGACAGCAATCCGGCAACCCGTGTCAAATATATTTATGATGCGGTTGGAATGACACCCGCAGGAATGAATTTCGCAGGAGGCGGGTTCGATTATGGAGACTGGGGAGATATTTGGTTCGTAAAGAAAAACCGTCCGGTCATGGTAAGAACTGACGGAACGGTTGACTATGAACTGAATCATGAAAACCATGCTCTCAAGCTGAACGGAGGAGCATCGGACATCACAAAAACATCATACGGTGGAAATGCAATGTCCGAGATTCCTCTGATTTGGGTCAAGAGATGGACACAGAACAATTATCATTTTGTTGTGTTCTGTGAGGAGCAGTACGATGACACATACAAAGCATACGCACACACCGACGCAGACGGAAATGTCCTGCCTGTGACATATTTCCCGATGTACGAGGGTTCGGTTGTCAACAACAGGATGCGTTCACTCTCCGGTCTCACACCGACAGCGTCCATGACAGACGAGCAGGAGACGACAGCAGCAAAGCAGAACGGTGACAGATGGGATAAACAGTCATTTTCTGAAATCAACCTCATGTATGAAATGTGTACGATGATTACATGCAGCACCAACTCACAAGGCAAGTTTGGAAACGGAAACAGTCAGTCCGACAATTTCTTGCAGACCGGAACACTCAACGGAAAAGGACAGTTTTTCGGTTATACATCGACCACACAGGCAGTCAAAGTATTTTACTGCGAGAACTTCTTTGCGAACTACTGGAAACGTTTGAGAGGTCTGCTGCTTATCAACGGAGTGTATCATGTGAAAGCAGTTCCTCCGTACAACTCAACAGGTGCGGGGTACACAAACACAGGACTGACACCGTCCGGAACATCCGGAGGCTACTGTTCAAGAATGGAAATGGCATCCGACATCGGAAGAATCCCGACCGTTGCATCCGGAAGTGAGACCACATACGAATGTGATGGGTTATGGTTCAACAATACGATCGTTGCAGTTGCCCTGTTCGGTGGCTACCGTGGCTACGGGTCGAAGTGCGGTTTGTCGTTCTGGAGTGTGAACTGCCCTGCGACGTACGTGAGCACGAACATCGTGGCGAGCCTTTCTTGTAAACCGCCTGTTGCTGCTGCGTAAGCAGCGAGGGGGAACGGGGGAGATACTCCCCCGCAATAAAAAGGGAGGTTCGGAGGGTTTACCCTCCGAGGTGTCCGGTATGACAAGGATTTTCCACGATGATGGAAACGGGAGGCACATCCGACACAAACAGAAAAAATTGTGATAGAATCTCCGACATGACAAAAAGATGACCTTGACATGACAGGGGAATCGGTGTGCGTCCTTGCCCTGTTCGGTGGCAACCGTGGCAACGGGTCGAAGTGCGGTTTGTCGTACTGGAATGTGAACAACCCTGCGACGAACGTGAACACGAACATCGTGGCGAGCCAATCTTATCAAATTATGGAGCATTTAACCAAAAGCACACCTTTTTCCTACACCGCAGGGTGTTGAAATACACCTAACCAGTGGAAATGATACCGATGCAGGCAGGGTCGAGTAAGAATATCAGAAAGACCTTGAGGTGATAAGAAAGATGGGAAAGAAATCCGTCAATAACCTGTACAAGCCTATGTTAGAACATAGCAATGTTGAGCAAAAATTTCATAAAGCAGCAAAGGGCAAGACAGAGCGTCCGGACGTTGCGGTGATATTAGAGCCGACCAACATTCAGAGACATGTCAAGAACGTCGTCGAGCAACTTGAGAACACTGCACCGGAGGGGTACGACGTACCGCATCCGGAAAAGGCATGGAAACCATCAAGACACGGGAAAGTCTGCATCAACGAGGGAACGAGCAGAAAAGTGAGAATGATTGAGAAACCTCGATACAATTATGAGCAGGTGATTCACCACATTGTCGTCTCTGCGTGTTATGACATTTTCATGAAAGGGATGTATGAGTTCTCGTGTGGGAGCGTACCGAACAGGGGTGCTCATTATGGGAAAAAGTACATCGAGAGGTGGATTCAGCGAGACAAAAAGAACTGCAAATATGTTCTCAAGATGGATATTCGACACTTTTTCGAGAGTGTTGACCATGATGTCTTGAAAGCGTGGCTCAAGAAGAAAATCAGAGACGAGAGAATGTTGTACATCCTCGAACTGATAATTGACGGGAGCGAGGTCGGGTTGCCTTTAGGGTTTTACACATCGCAGTGGTTGTCAAATTTCATGTTGCAGCCTCTCGACCATTTCATCAAAGAACAGTTGAAAGCGGTGCATTATATCCGGTATATGGATGATATGGTGGTGTTCGGAAAGAACAAAAAGGAACTCCACAGGATGCAGCAGGAGATTGAGAGATTCTTGAGAGAAAAGTTCAACTTGCAGATGAAAGGAAACTGGCAGGTGTTCCGGTTCGATTACACAGAGAAAAAGACCGGAAAGAGAAAAGGGAGACCACTCGATTTCATGGGATTCCAGTTCTATCACGACAAGACGATTCTGCGGGAAAGCATCATGTTGAGTTGCACACGGAAAGTCAACCGTGTCGCAAAGAAAGAGAAAATCACATGGTACGATGCAACCGCAATTCTGTCATACATGGGTTACTTGAGCAATACAGACACATACGACATGTACCTGCAAAGGGTCAAGCCTTATGTGAATGTTAAGAAATTAAAGAAAATAGTTAGCAAACATTCAAAGCGAAAGGAGCGAGAAAAACATGAAAGAATGGAGAGAAGTGTTCGGAACGGAGGCAGAACAGCCGGAGGAGTTCGACACAACAGCGTCACCGACAACGGTATATCAGAGACGCAATATCAAGAAAGCAACGAAAGAGGATGCAGACGGAAAGAAAATCACCGGATGGCAGCGAGAGGAGCGTGAAATGTCACGGGAGGAATATGACAGATTGACGCTCATGCAGGAGGTTGTTGCATCCAACACAACAGGAATCGTTGAATCCGTGACACAGTTTCAGAAAGATGCAGTCATCGACGAATACACACAACAGTTGATTGAGGAGGGGTTGATTTAATATGAAAATGCTTGTCGAAAGTCTGAAAAGAATGTACAAGAAAGGCACTCTCACCGAGGAACAGATCGCAGAGCGTGTCACAAAAGGAAGTATTTCAGCGGAGGAATATGAATACATCACGGGAGAAAAATATTCCGGTGGTGAGGCAAAATGACACCGCTTGAAATAATATCACGGTTGTGCGAGATAACGGAGGAGTTGTCCGGAATCGTGAAAAAGCAGCAAGAAATGATTGAACGCTCAAAAGTGGAGGAGGGGGTCAAAGAGGAACTCCGGAACATGGTCAATGAGGCAGACGGGAAACTGGATGTCCTTGAGTACCACATGAGACGATACTGCGACACCGACGACGTGGGAGCGTTCGGAAAGGAGCAGCCGAGTGACGATTGAACTCTCATTGTTGTTGAGCGGGATTTCCGTCGCATTTGCAATCTTTTTCGGGATTTCCAATAAAAAGCGGAATGACAAAAAGGATGCAGAGCAGGAGACGGAGGAACGTGCGACAGCGAACACACTCATGATGACAAAACTGGAGAACATTGCCGACGATGTCAAAGACATCAAACGTGACTACAAAGAGACACGGGCAGAGGTGCAGGATTTACACGACAGGGTTCTCATAGTTGAGCAGTCATTGAAATCGTATCACAAGAGACTGGACGGGATGAATTTGAACATTAAGACCGACCAATAACAGGAGGGCGGGAACAGGCAAGAATCAACCACATAAAGGAGGCAACAAGTGAACAAAAGCAGGATGACGAACGCAGAGCGTCGCATGTATTTCCGGCATAAAAGAAAATTGTACCGGATAGAACAGCGGGCAGCAAAGCGGAAAAACAAAGTCTCCGGTCAGTTCATGAATCGTGTTGTTATCTGTATGATTCTTGCAGCATTTATCTACACAGTTGTGGCGATTATAGTGTTTGTGAGAGTGGGTGCTGAACCATCAACATTGACAGAGAATGTATTTCGATTCCTGTCAGTGGAGGGCGGTGCGATGGCACTCATTAAGTCAGTAAAGACGGTTACAAAGAAAGATACAGGAAAACAGCACGAGAACGAACCGGATGACATCAATGCAGACAATAATGAGGAGGTGCAGGGATGAAATTCATCGTTGAAAATTGGTTTGTTATCGTGGCAATAGCAGCAGTGGGAGGCTCTATCGGGTACGCAATTTATTCTTTTGTGAAAATGCCATCTGATAAGCAGTTGAACAAGGTCAGAGAGTGGCTCTTGTATGCGGTGACAAAAGCAGAAAAGGAACTGGGAGCAGGAACAGGAAAACTCAAACTCCGGTATGTGTACGACATGTTTGTGGCAAGGTTTGAGTGGCTTGCAAAGGTCATCACATTCGACATGTTCAGCATGATGGTGGATGAGGCTCTTGAGCAAATGAGAACGATGCTTGACAGCAATGAGGCGGTGCAGAAACTCATTGCGAACGAGGCAGGTGAGGGCAGTGAGTGAAATTGAGATTTTCATGTCACAGCACTGGAGTACGATGGTGACGGTGTACATCATCGGGGCAGCAGTTACATTCGTTTTGACGTTTGTTATTTTTTGGATGCTTGAAAGGCAGTCCGAAAAAGAGGAGCGGGAAAAAGAGTTGTTTCCGGAATACTACGAGGAACAGGAAACGAAACAGGACAGAATCATGGTCAAACTGACATTTTTCATTTTGTCGGTATTGGTGGCGGTGATATGGATAGGAGTTCCGTTCATACTGGCTTTTATATTCATTATGTCAGTGATAGATGATTCCGGAGATAAGAAACAAAAGGAGGAAAAGAAATGATTTCAAATTGCGGACACGACGAGAGAGGAAAATATTCCGGAGGAAAAGCCGGAGATCAGACGGGAACAGAGTGGCAGGTTATAAACTGGTATAACAGACCGTGGAAATGCGTTCTCCGTCATCCGGATGCAGCAACGAGAAAACTCATTGCACAGATGGCAAAGGCAGCAGCAGTCAACAATATGGTCGGATATTGTCAGTCGCACAGGGGAACATTTTGGACGAACCTTGCGGATTCAAATTTCGACCCTGCTCAAATCACAGTTCCGTGCGAGGCTGACTGTTCGTCCGGTGTTGCTGCAATCGTAAAAGGTGCAGGATATAGACTGAAAAATGAGAAACTGAAAAATGTGAGCACTGCATGTTATACCGGAAACCTGCGGGCAGCACTCAAGGCAGCAGGATTCGAGGTGCTGACAGATAAAAAATATCTGACATCAGATGCGTATTTGCTTGAGGGCGACATTCTGTTGAACGATGGTGCTCATGTGGCGACGAACCTCACCAATGGAGCAAAGGCATCCGGAGGAGGTGCATCGCAGACAGTTCCAATCAATAGCAACGTGAAACTGGAGACCGCAAAAGGGTTCAACAAGAGCCTTGCAGGAACGTACAAGGTAACGGGAGCAGGAGCGTTGAATCTACGGTCGGGAGCAGGAACAGGAAAAGACAAGAAAGTCTTGACGACAATGCAGAGCGGAGAGACGTGTCAGTGTTATGGATATTACACGGATGTGTCCGGAGTGAAGTGGTTGTATGTAGCATATAAAAACGTGGTGGGATTTGCGTCGAGCAAATATCTCAAAAAGTAGCAGAGGAGGGCGAAAACATGTTATACTATTTAGGCAAAGGAACGGAGTTCAAAAAAGAGGACTGCAAGGAATACAAGACAATCGAGGGAGCGTTGAAAGCAGCAGCAAAAAACGAGGAACTGGTTGTGTGGGATGAAAACGGAAACGTCATCGGCTCACTCACGGACAATGTTCCGGAGGGAGCACTGGAGACAAATCCCGACGGTAGCGTGAACACCTACAATGCAGACGGGAACAAGGTCGGCACGATGACCGCAGAGGAACTCAAAGCAGCAACAACCATCACCGATGAAAAGGATGCAGAGGGGCAGCAGGGCGACGCAGGAGCGTCCACAGACGACGAAAACGGAGGCACTGGAGGAAATGCACCAGTAGAACCGGAAAACGGGCAGAATGGGGCAAATAGCGAGCAGGAGAACGGACAGCAGACCTCCGGCGATGGAGACGATGCAGCAGGGCAGGAGACATCCGGAGACGATGAAAGAAAAACAGAGGAACAGGTGTCCGATTCTGACACAATCTATCCGGAAAAGACCACAAGAGCGATCGTTGATTGTGATGGTGCTCTGAATCTCCGTCGTTCTGCATCATGGGGCAACGAAAGCATCTGCGGACGTGCAGTGAGAGGACAGTCGTATTATATCAAGGCAATTCACACAGTAGAGGGAAAGAAAATGCTTGAGACTATCGACGGAATTTTCCTGTCCGGTCAGCCGGAGCATGTTCGCATCATTGAGGTGTAAGTTCCGGGCGGGTGTGTTATAATAAAACAACGGGAGAACTCTCCGAGGAGTTTGAGTAACACACGGGTAACTGACAAAATCCTTGAAAAGCCTTATTTTTCAAGGGTCGGAATTATGCAAACGTTAATCGATTGCCCAGACTATATCAAAATGCTTCAAAGCCCCGGAAAATCAAGGTTTTCCGGGGTTCTTTATATTCAATTTTTTCCACCCCTTGACATTTCATTCTGCTATAATAAACCGGTAAAATAGTTTGCATACAAACAATTAGTATACTAGTAAAAATGCAATAAAACACAATTGTTACCCATCAACTTTCGTCCCATAAAAAGGAGCAAGTCATCATGGAAAATTCCCTGCACTACAAACTGCGGATCTGTCATACGATTGCTTATGATGTTAGGCAGTACAGTGCTGGTCGGTTCCGTGCTTGGAGTGATCACAAAGTGGTTTGGTGAAAAACGCGATAAGATCTTACAAGGAACGCCTTCTGAATAGTTTCATATACTGAAACTATGGGAGGCGTTTCTATATGGAAAAAAACGTATTATGTGTCAAAAACCGGGATGCAAGGCAGCAGTATCTTGCACGGATGTTACTTGAAGATGGTTGTCAGGTTACGCTTTGTGAAGAAAAATGCCGGGAGCTTGGCGAATATGAACTGGTACTGCTGCCGGTAGTGACCGCAAAGTTGGATTTAAAACAGATGATATGCCAGCTACAGAAAGGACAGCGTGTTTTTGGCGGTAATCTCCCGGAATTTTTTCAGGATGCCTGCATGGAAAAAGGCGTAAGCTGTTATGATTATATGGAAGAAGAGACGATTGCCGTAAAAAATGCAGTTGCGACGGCAGAAGGAGCAATTGCGGAGGCAATCTGTTTTTCGGATGAGACCCTGTATGGCACAAAAGTGTTAGTAACGGGATACGGAAGATGCGGAAGAGTCCTTGCAGACCGGCTCTGCGGGATGCGGTGTAAAGTCACTGTATTAGAGCAGGAACCGGAAAAAAGAGCCATTGCAGAAATCAGTGGCTGTCGGAGTGTTCAAAATATAGAAGAGATCCTGACAGAACATATGGCAGGAAAATATCGCTTCTTATTTAACACGGTTCCGGTGAGGATGTGGGAGGAAGCAGCGTTAAAAGAACTTCCGGCAGGAGCGACGATCATAGATATCGCATCCGGCGGGGGCGGCGTGGATCATGATTACTGCCAGTGCCACGGTATCCGGGCGAAGCTCTGTCCGGGACTTCCGGGAAAATATGCACCAAAGACATCGGCAAAAATTTTGCATGAATATATTGTAGAGCAATGCAGATAGGAGGAGCATATGGAGACGGAAAAAAGCTGTAAGATAGGTTTTGCAATAACCGGTTCCTTTTGTACCCATGAAAAAATAAAAGAGATCATACGGGAAATGACAAAAGATGGCATGGACATCATACCGATTTTTTCAGAAAACGTACAGACCATAGATTGCCGTTTTGGAAAAGCAGAAGTTTTTATGGAAGAGATAGAAAAGATCACAGGACATACGGGCATCCGTTCCATACAGGCGGCAGAGCCGATCGGACCGAATGGAAATTTAGACGCAATGGTCATCGCACCCTGTACCGGAAATACCATGGCAAAACTCTGCAACGGCATTACCGATACGCCGGTTCTGATGGCGGCAAAGGCACACCTTAGAAACGAAAGACCACTGATCCTTGCAGTTTCTACAAACGATGCGCTAGGGGTTAATTTTCAGAATCTTGGGATGTTAGCGAATATGAAAAACATCTACCTTGTACCGTTTGGTCAGGATAATTATGAAAAAAAACCGAAATCCATGATCGCACATGTAGAGCTGATACCGGAGACAATAAAAGCGGCATTGCGGGGCAGACAGTTGCAACCGATGGTACGCTCTCCTTTTTGATGCAAAAATCATGGAAAATATAGATAAAATACACAAAAAAGAAGAAAAAAATATGGCATAATGACATAAAGGGGAAAAAGAGAAAAATATTTTTGAAATTCCTATGTTATCGTAGTATAATGAAATCAATAGAAAGTTATGGAACGGAGGATGAAGCATGGGCATGAATATCTCAGATTTTTTTGACATGGATGTATTGATTCAGATTTTGACAGACTGGTCCACTGCAACGGGAATTGGAATTATTGCTGTAGATGAAAAGGGCGAATATATGATGGACCCAATCGGCTGGAAAGACTTCTGTATGAAATACACAAGAGGAACAAAGGAAGGACTGCGCCGATGTGTAAAATGTGATCAGGAAGGTCAGGGAGTATATTTCTGTCATGCAGGACTGATAGATTTTACCGCGGATATCAAGATCGGTGATCATTTTATCGGAAAATTAGTCGGAGGACAGGTATTACCACAGCCACCGGACGAAGAACATTTCCGTAATCTTGCTGTAGAGCTTGGAATCGATCCGGATGAATATATCGAAGCATTACAGGAGATTACCGTTAGAACAGAGGAAGAGATCCGTGCTTCAGCAAAACTGTTAGACGAGGTAGTCAATATCGTTGTGAACTCCCAGTATGTACGGAAAAAAGACGAAGACTTAATCTTAATCTTTGATCAGGAGATTGATAAGGCATCCGACCTGATCCGTGAGATCAACGGCAAGTCCTGTGAACTGGATAAGATTGAAGGCCGTCAGAGAATCCTCGGACTGAATGCATCCATTGAAGCTGCAAGAGCCGGAGAATTCGGAAAAGGATTCAGTGTAGTAGCAAAAGAAGTTGGAGACTTAGCAACAAGTTCAGGAACGATCAATAAGTCTATCAAAGAATCATTAAAGAATCTGACTACAGTTATTGATAAGATGGAAGAGTCCAAGAGCAAATCTGAGAAAGAAGACTAGGAATCAGAACAGAAAATACCCCCCACCATTTGAGAATGGTGGGGATTTTTTATATTTACAACATTTATAAAAGGATCGTAACCTGATACTTTTTTAACCAGTAGTTGATCTGCAACAGATAAGCAGTCATCTGCGGTCCTGCCATAAGCTGACCGTACCATGGAGTACCGTAGTCCTTTGGATGATCTAAGAAAAGCAGCACTTTTTCTTTGTCCACAAGCTGTAAGAGCGGTTCGTTTGCGGAGGACAGGACATCCTTTAAGCGTTCAGAAAGCAGTGCTTCATAGGCAGGGTGGTAAGTCTTCGGATAAGGACTTTTTTTGCGGAAAAGGATCTCATCCGGCAGCAGTCCCTTAGAAGCCTGTCGGAGCACGTTTTTCACGGTTCCGTCTTTTGCTTTCATTTCCCACGGAACATTAAAAATATATTCTACAAGAGCACGGTCCGCAAACGGAACACGGGCTTCTAAACCGGAATGCATGCTGGTGCGGTCCATGCGGTTTAAAAGAGTCTGCATAAAATAACGGATATTTAAGTAACCGATCCTGCGGCGGTTCGACTCGATTTCATCTTCGGTCGGCAAAACCGCAATTTCAGATACCGAAGTATCATAGATTTTTTGCACATATTTTTCCATCTGTAAGGCATCAAGAAGTGAACCGGATAACAGGGACTGTCTTGGGGTAAGCGACGGAGTCCACGGAAACGTATTGCTCTTTAAGAATTCTTCACGGTGGAACCATGGATAGCCGCCAAAGACTTCATCCGCACATTCGCCGGTCAACACGACCTTGTGGCTCTTGCTGACCTCCTTGCAAAAATAGAGAAGGGAAGAGTCAATATCTGCCATGCATGGGAGGTCATGGGCATCGACCGATTCATAGAGCAGATCCGCCTGCGTCCGGTTGTCACAGGTCAGATAGTGATGGTTGCTCTTTAGGAAATCCACCATTTTTTTCACAAAAGGAGCATCCTGGGACGGCTGGAAGCTGTTGGACTTAAAATATTTGTCATTGTCTTTAAAATCAAAAGAAAATGTAGTCAGCTGTACCCCTTTTTTTCTAAGTTCTGCGGCACATACCGCCGAAACAACACTCGAATCCACGCCGCCGGAAAGGAACGTGCAGACCGGAACATCCGAGACAAGCTGACGGCGGATGGCATCGGTCAGAAGAAAACGCGTCTTTTCGATCGTATCTTCATAGGAATCGCGATGCGGCATCGAAGAGAGCCGCCAGTAATTTGTAAACTGCGTGCCATAGCGGTTATGCGACAGATAAAAGCCCGGTTTTAATTCGTGAATATTGCGAAAGACTGCATTGCCGGGACTTCTTGCAGGCCCCAGGGAAAAAATCTCGTTTAAACCATCGGAATCGACGGCAGCCTCGACACCCGGATAGCAGAACAATCCCTTGATTTCCGAAGAAAAGATCAAGGTGTCATTTAAAAAGGTATAAAACAGCGGTTTGACACCAAAATAGTCACGAAAGAGATAAATCGTTTCGTGACGTTCATCATATACGGCAAATGAAAAGATACCGTCTACCTGTTTTACAAAGTCAGGACCGTATTCTAAAAAAGACAACAGCAGAACTTCCGTATCCGAGGTAGTACGGAAAGTATAGCCCAAAGAAGCAAGCTGCTGTTTTAGGTCCGGCAGATTATAAATCTCACCATTGAAGATCATCTGATACGAAAATCCGCCTGTTTCATATACCATCGGCTGGGAGCCGGTCTTTAAGTCGATAATGGACAATCTGGTGTGGGCAAGACCACAGCGTTTCGAGAGGGTAAAGCCACATTCATCAGGACCTCTGTGAAAGAGAACGGTTGTCATCTGTTTAAGGATCTGCTGATATTCTGCCTGATTCGCAGAGTAGTCAGCATAAGGGTTAAAAAAACCTGAAATACTGCACATAGTCACTCCTGAAAAAAAGAATTTTCTATTAGTTTATGAAAAAATGGTGGGGAGTATGCAGTGGATTGTGGTATAATAGAAATACAAAAGGACACTATAATAAAAGGGGTAATTGTATGATCAAATTAATCGCAACTGATGTAGATGGAACGCTTTGCAGGATCAGTACACCGAAGATCCACGAGGGATATTATGCAGCAGTACGGACACTTTTGGATAAGGGAGTAAAGTTTGTGGCAGCAAGCGGCCGCCAGTACCCGGCACTGGCACGTCTTTTTGATCCGGTACATGAAGAACTTCTTTATATAGCTGATAATGGGGCGCATGTGAGGGTGGAAAATAAAGACTTATATGTTTCAAAAATGGATTTAGAGACTTCCCACGAGTTAGTCCGGGATGTGCGTGCACTTGGAAACGGATGTGAATGTGCATACTGCGTTGCAGGAATCGCATATTTTTCACCGTTAGATCAGACGGTCTATCAGATTATGAAAGACAACATGCTCTATGAGTGCCGTATGGTGGATTCGTTAGAAGAACTTGAAGAGCCCTGTATCAAACTGACGGTTTTTCATCCGACAGATGCAGAAGGAGTGACTGCAAAGACCTTTGTTCCCAAATGGGAGGACCGCCTGCAGCTTGCATGCTCCGGTTTTACTTATGTCGATGTAATGAATAAGGGAACGAATAAGGGAAATTCCTTAAAAATGATACAGGACTACTATGGTATTTCACCGGAAGAAACAATGACATTCGGAGATAATATCAATGACTTACAGATGTTTGAAAACGCTTATTACAGCTATGCGGTGGGAGATGCCAGACAGGAAGTCATCGACAGTGCACGTTTTACGGCACCGCCAATGAAAGAGGACGGAGTCCTTCAGGTCCTTGAAAAACTGATCGATACATTATAGGGCAATCGGTTTGCAGATTATTAATAATAAATCGTATATTTGCCATCGATGGACTCGTTCAGAAAGGATGAGATCCATTCGGTGGCTTTATCTACGTCTCTTGCTTCAAAATAATTGCATAACGTATCGCTGTTAGAGTAGAGCTGTTCGATGCCATACATCCGGCAGAAACGTTCCCACAGTGAAATAACCGGTACTTTAAATGAAGTAAAGATCAAAGGGATCAGGGTATTTCCTGATAAAAATGCCAGTTCATGCTGAAAACGAAAAGCAAATTCTGCTGCTTCAGAAGTGGTTTTTGCGGTTTTCAGTGCCTCTACATAACTTCTTAGCAGATGGATTTCTTCATCTTTAGCTTCCGGCAGCCAGAGCTGGATCGCAAGGGAGTCTAAAGCAATACGAAGCTCTAAGATAGAGCGGACTTCCGCTTCACGGAGAATCCCGCCATTATAATTCATGATCGACATCAGGGTATCCATCGTACCGTCTCTGCGGTAATCAGCAACAAAGGTGCCGACACGCGGTTTGATGATCAAAAAGCCTTTTCTGGCAAGTTCCGTAATGCCGGAGTTGACGACCGCACGGCTGACCTGCATGGATTCTGCCAGTTCACGTTCCGGCGGAAGTTTTTCTCCAACCATCAGTCTTCCGGACAGGATCATCGTCTCTAATTCCTGTATAAATAATTCCTTTAATGAAGGTGCATTCAGTTTTGAAAATTCCATTTGTAAAAATCACTTCCTTTTCTGATTGTGGTATGACCACATTCCAGATACCATTATATTGTAAATTATGACGGAAATCAAGAAAAAAATCAAGCAAAAATATGAAAAAAATACCGGAAATGTGCCATGTTAACCTTGACGAACTTCAAGCATTCGTGTTAAACTTTTGGCAAAGAGCAAACTGTTATTCTGGTATGACCAGAGAAAAACAGGAAGATGGTACCATAGATGAAGGAGGAATAGAGAATGGATAAGTTCCGCGTTCTCGAGATTAAGAAGAGTATCTTTGAAGATAATGATCATGAAGCGGACCTTTTAAGAGAAGATCTGAAAAAGGAAAAGACATTCCTTTTAAACCTGATGTCCTCACCGGGGTCAGGTAAGACAACAACTCTTGGACGGACAATTGAGGCGTTGAAAGATGAAATGCGTATCGGTGTTATGGAAGCAGACATTGATTCCGATGTGGATGCAGATACGATTTCTAAGACCGGGGCAAAGGTGATCCAGCTTCATACCGGAGGAATGTGTCATTTAGATGCAGATATGACAAAGCAGGGAATCGAAGGTCTTGGATGTGAAGATGTAGACTTGGCAATCCTTGAAAATGTCGGCAATCTGGTTTGTCCGGCAGAATTTGACACAGGTGCTTCTAAGAACGCCATGATACTGAGTGTTCCGGAAGGTGATGATAAGCCTTTGAAATACCCGCTGATGTTCAGTATTGTGGATGTGCTTTTAATCAATAAGATAGATGCAATGGATTACTTCGATTTTGACATGAAGGCTTGTGAAGAACGGGTAAAGAAGTTAAATCCGAATATTACAATTATCCCGATCTCTGCTAAGACCGGAGAGGGAATCGATAAGTGGGCTGACTGGCTTCGTACAGAAGTTAAAAATTGGAATGCATAGAGAAAGGAAAAGAGATGGCAGAACAAAGAGAATTGATTTTAAAATTAGGTCAGAAGATCACAGACCGAATCGGACATACCGTTACGGTAGATGATCCGGAGTACTGGGGACTTGCAGGAGTTGTTACAGATGAGATGGCAGAGGTTGCCCTTTCTATGAAAGTGCGTGTTCCGGCAACAGCAGAAGAGATTTCTAAAAAATGCGGTAAGAGCTTAGAACGTACAGAAGAATTATTAAAAGAGATGAGTGTGATCGGACTGATCGAGTATAACTGGGAAAATGCAAAGCATGAGAAACAGTACATACTTCCAATGTTTGTACCTGGCTGTGCAGAGTTCATGGTTATGAATACAAAACAGGTCGAGGAGCATCCGGAAATTGCAGATTTCTTCGAGCAGATGGCACGTCTTCCACTTGAGAAAGTAACACCAATGGTACCTCCGGGGGGCGCAGGAATCGGTATGCATGTTATCCCGGTAGAAAAAGCAATCCCAACAGAGCAGAAATCAGCCAGCGTAGAGCATATCTCTCACTGGTTAAAGAAATATCAGGACAAATATGCCGTAGGTCAGTGTTCCTGCCGTACACAGCAGCGTGTCAGAGGCGAGGGAACAGGTGATATCGAAGGAGAGCTTTGTATCGGTGTCGGCGATATGGCAGATTACTTAGTAGAGACCAACAGAGGTCGTTACATTACATATGATGAAGTAATGGAGATCTTAGAGCGTGCAGAGAAAAACGGTTATGTACATCAGATCACAAACATCGATGGACAGAACAAGATTTTTGCTATCTGTAACTGTGCAGTTGGCGTATGTAACGCACTTCGTACTTCTCAGTTATTTAACACACCGAATATGTCACGTTCCGCTTACCGCGCAAGCGTAAATCCGCAGGATTGTGTAGCATGTGGACGTTGTGTGGAAGTCTGTCCTGCAGGTGCAGCAAAACTTGGACAGAAGCTTTGCACAAAAGACGGTGGAAAGATCGAATACCCGAAACACGAACTTCCGGACAACACCAAATGGGGACCGGAAAAATGGGATAAGAACTATAGAGATAATATCCGTATCAACTGCTATGATACAGGTACAGCACCATGTAAGACAGCATGTCCGGCACACGTTCCGGTTCAGGGATATGTGAAGATGGCAGCACAGGGAAGATACATGGATGCATTAAAACTCATCAAACATGAGAATCCATTCCCGGCAGTCTGCGGAGCAATCTGTAACAGACGCTGTGAGGATGCATGTACCCGTGGAACCATTGACCAGTCCGTTGCAATTGACGAGATCAAGAAGTTCATTGCAGAGCAGGAGATCAACAGTGCAAACAGATTTGTACCAAAGGTTGAGAACCATGAAGGAAAAGAGTTTACAGAGAAGATGGCGATCATCGGAGCAGGTCCTTCCGGTATGTCCGCAGCTTACTACTTAAGAGAAAAAGGATATCCGGTAACCATTTTTGAAAAAGAGCAGAGAGCCGGCGGTATGCTGATGAATGGAATCCCATCCTTCCGTTTGGAAAAGAGCGTGATCGAAGCAGAGATCGACGTATTACGTCAGATGGGTATAGAGTTCAAGTTCGGCGTGGAAGTTGGAAAAGACGTTACGATCCAGCAATTACGCGAGCAGGGCTATAAAGCATTCTATGTTGCGATCGGAGCACAGGGCGGATGTAAGACAGGAGTTCCGGGTGAAGATGCAGAAGGTGTTGTAACCGGAGTAGAGTTCTTAAGAAAAGCAAACATCAGCGAAGATGCACATGCACTTTCCGGTGACACTGTAGTAATCGGTGGTGGAAATGTAGCAATTGACGTATCCAGAATGGCACTTCGTTCCGGTTCTGCAAAAGTATCTCAGTACTGCTTAGAGTCCCGCGATATCATGCCGGCAGCAGCAGATGAGGTAGAAGAGGCAGAAGAAGAAGGAATCACGATCGGATGCGGCTGGGGTCCAAAAGAGATCTTAACCGAGAACGGAAAAGTAAAAGCAGTCGTATTCAAGAAATGTCTCTCCGTATTTGATGAAGAGCATCGTTTCAATCCACAGTACGATGAGAACGATACGATCACTGTAGAGTGTGAGAACGTAATCCTTTCCATCGGACAGTCCATCGAGTGGGGCGGATTATTAGAAGGCAGCAAGGTAGAGTTAAACAGAAACAATACAGCCGTTGCAGATGCCGTAACCTTACAGACAGGCGAAGAGGACATCTTTGTAGGAGGAGACGTATACACAGGACCTCGTTTTGCGATTGATGCGATCGCAGCAGGAAAAGAAGCAAGTGTATCCATGCACCGTTTCGTACATAAAGGACACAGCCTGACACTTTCCCGTGACAGACGTCAGTTCATCGAACTTGACAAAGATAACATCAAAGTTGAGACTTTCGACAATGCAAAACGTCAGGTACCGGGCAAGAAATCAGGAGTATCTAAAGACACCTTCCGTGACCTCAGAAGCACCTTTACCGAGGAGCAGATCAAGACAGAGGCAGCACGTTGTTTAGGCTGTGGAGCATCTGTAGTAGATCCGAATAAGTGTATCGGATGTGGTCTGTGTACCGTACAGTGTGAATTTGATGCAATCCACTTAAATCGTGAATTACCGGAGTGCAGCAACATGTGGAAATCCGAAGATAAGATGAAAGCGGTTCTTCCATATGCTCTGAAACGTAAGATCAAGATTACTTTCAGTGGTAACAAGAATAAATAGAGGTACAGTATGCACGAACTTGGAATTTTAGTTCATATGGCAAAGACCTTGAAATCTCTTGCAGAAGAGAATCAGCTTACCGAAATCGGGGGGATCACCCTCGAAGTCGGTGAGGTCAGTGGTATCGTGCCAGAATATATGACCGACTGTTGGGCATATTACCGGAAAAAAGAAGATATCATGAAGAATTCGGAACTGAAGATAGAGATTATACCGGCGGTAACCATTTGTGAGAACTGTGGAAAAACCTATCAAACCGTAAAATACGGAAAACAGTGCCCGCATTGTGAAAGCTATGACACATATCTCTTAGAGGGGAACGGGTGCAATATAAAAGAAATAGAGGCTTGCTAAAAATGTGAAAATGTCTTAGAATAGACATCGGAATAAACTTGTCTCAAGAAGAGGACTATAGATTTTGCTGTTTCTGATATCAAACAGTAGATTTATAGTCCTTTTTATGTAACGGGAGATTTTTTGATATTATTTCCTATTACGTTCCGGCTGCCAGAACTGTATTTTCGAGATAGATTGGTCGAACAAGCTGCACAAGGAAACCTGAAATACTTCACTTGTGCAGCTTGACACTACCATTTTCTAAATATAGTTTTGACACCCGGATCACATGAGAAAAAAGATCAGGAGGAAACATGAATCAGGAATACATGAAAGAGAAACCGGTGCTGCCATTGATCCTCTCCATGTCCACACCGATGATGCTGTCCATGCTCGTGCAGTCACTTTACAATATCATTGACAGTATTTTTGTGGCAAAGATCGGAGAAGATGCCTTAGCGGCAGTATCGTTAGTTTATCCGCTTCAAAATCTGATCACGGCACTGACGGTAGGATTTGGCGTAGGAATGAATGCAAGGATTGCATTTTATTTAGGAGCGGGAGAGAAAGAAAAAGCAGATACGGCAACTTCGCAGGGAATTTTCTTAGGAACCGTGCATGGAATATTAGTCACGATCGCGGGACTTTTCTTTGCACCGGTATATTTAAGAATGTATACACAGGATGAGCGTGTACTTTCATGGAGTATTGCATATGCTAATATCATCTTTGGAATGTCGGCACTGTTAGTTGTCGGTGTAACGTTTGAAAAAGTATATCAGGCAGAAGGAAAAATGGTTACGACCATGACCGGCATGATGGCGGGCTGCATTGCCAACATTATCTTAGATCCGCTGATGATCTTTGGAATCGGATTTTTCCCGAAGATGGGCGTGCAGGGAGCAGCCGTTGCAACCGGACTTGGCTGGGTCGTAACATTGGGCTATTATCTGTGGTATTACTTCAGCGGCAGGGTAACGTTAAAGATACGCATGAAAGAGATGCGGCCGACAAAAGAGATCAGCGTCAGAATGTACCAGGTGGGAATCCCGGCAACCTTAAATATGGCACTGCCATCCCTACTGATTTCTGCATTGAACGGAATGTTAGCCGTATATTCCCAGATGTATGTAGTCATCCTTGGTATCTATTTTAAACTGCAAAGTTTTATCTATCTTCCGGCAAACGGAATTGTACAGGGCATGCGTCCGCTGTTAAGCTATAACTATGGAGCAGGGGAAAAAGAGCGTGTACGGAAAATTTTCAGGATCTGTCTGGAGCTGATCGCAGGAATCATGTGCATCGGAATGTTGTTATGCCTGTGCCTGCCGCAGGGATTGATGGGAATGTTTACAAACAACAGCCAGACCATTGCAGAAGGTGCAAAAGCGCTCCGCATCATCAGCCTTGGATTTGTGATCTCCGCGGTATCGGTAGTCTGCGCGGGAGCATTAGAGGCACTTGGAAAAGGAATGTCCTCGTTAGTCATTACACTTTTAAGATATGTAGTGATCATATTGCCGGCAGCCTATATCGGAAATCATTGCTTGGGAGTAACGGGAGTCTGGAGTGCATTCGTGATCGCCGAAACGCTGACGGCAATCGTCGCCATATTAATATGGAAAAGACAGAGAATGTAGAAAAATGTAAAAAAAGTGTGAACGTAAGCATTGACAACCTTCAAATTAATGATATACTAGACAATGTGTTATAAACGAAACTTAGCCGGAAGTACCGGTGATGCAAAGAGGCATAGAGCAAAGCTATGCCTTTTGCTTACTCAAAACATGGAGGGAAAGAAATGAAGAAATTTGCAGCATTACTGCTTGCAGGGGCTATGGCATTTTCCATGATGGCATGCGGAAGCAGCAGTGACAAGAAAGCAGACGACAAATCATCTGACAGCAAAAAGACAGAGTCTGCAAAGAGCACGTCAGCGTCAGACATCAAAGTCGGAGTAATTTACATCGGCGATGAGAACGAAGGTTACACAGAGGCACACATGAAGGGTATCAAAGAGATGAAAGAAGAGTTAGGATTATCTGATGATCAGATCATCGAGAAGACTCTGATCCCTGAAGATGAGACATGCTATGATGCAGCAGTGGATTTAGCTGAGCAGGGATGCAACATTATCTTTGGAACAAGTTTTGGACATGAGTCCTATCTGCTTCAGGCAGCAGCAGAATATCCGGATGTACAGTTCTGTCACGCAACAGGATATCAGGCAGCAAGCAGCGGACTTGACAATATGCACAACTACTTTACAGCAGTTTACGAATCCCGTTATGTATCCGGTGTTGTAGCTGGTTTAAAATTAAACGAGATGATCGAAAACGGTGATATCAAAGAAGACCAGACAAAGATCGGTTATGTTGGAGCTTACCCATACGCAGAGGTAAAATCCGGTTATACAGCATTCTTCTTAGGAGTAAGAAGCGTATGCCCATCCGCAACCATGAAAGTTATCTACACAAACAGCTGGGCAAGTATTGACCTTGAGAAAGAAGCAGCAGAGTCCTTAATCGCAGACGGATGCGTATTAATTTCTCAGCATGCAGATACAACAGGTGCTTCTACCGCTTGTGAAAAAGCAGGTGTTCCAATCGTAGGATATAACGTATCCATGATCGCAACAGCTCCTACACAGGCATTAACATCTGCATCCATCGACTGGGGCCCATACTACACATATGCAGTAAAGAGCGTTATTGATGGAACAAAGATCGATACAGACTGGTGCAAAGGCTATGACGATGGCGCTGATAAGATCACAGAGCTGAACGACAAAGCAATTGCAAAGGGAACAAAAGAGAAAGTAAAAGAAGTAGAGGATGCGATCAAAGATGGCTCTTTACATGTATTTGATACTTCTACATTTACAGTAGATGGAAAAGAACTTGATTCCTGGAAAGATGACAACGGAAATGAGTACATCAAAGACGGTTACTTCCACGAGTCAGAGTTACATTCTGCACCTGCATTTGCTATCAACATTGATGGTATTGAGAGCGTAGAGAAATAAATAGAGTGCAATCTATTTGAAAGCATCAAAGGGGTTGCTGCGAAATGATATTTTGCAGCAATCCCTTTCAAGGTTAAGGAGGTTTGGTTTTGGAACAGGCGAATGCGATCGAGTTAAAAAATATTACGAAACGCTTCGGGGAGGTTGTTGCAAACGACAGTGTGGACTTATCCGTAAAGCATGGAGAGATTTTATCCGTCCTTGGAGAAAACGGAAGTGGTAAGACTACACTGATGAATATGATATCAGGCATTTATTTCCCGGATGAGGGACAGATTTTTGTGGACGGCGAAGAGGTGTCTATCTGTTCCCCAAAGGATTCTTTTGCATTGGGGATCGGAATGATCCATCAGCATTTTAAGCTGGTAGATGTTCTGACGGCAGCAGAGAATATTATCCTTGGTTTAGAAGGAAAAAGTGTTCTGGATATGAAAAAGGTAGTTCAGGATATTCAGGAAGTGACCGAACGTTACGGTTTTGAACTGGATCCGAATCAGAAGATTTATGATATGTCAGTTTCCCAGAAGCAGACCGTAGAGATTGTAAAAATGCTTTACCGTGGTGCAAATATTCTGATACTGGACGAGCCTACGGCAGTTTTAACACCGCAGGAGACAGAAAAATTATTTACCGTACTGCGTAACATGAGAGATCAGGGGAAATCCATTATCATCATTACGCATAAGCTGAATGAGGTACTTGCACTGTCTGACCGTGTATCGGTTTTAAGAAAAGGAAAATATATCGGTACGGTAGAAACGAAAAATGCAACGGCAGAATCTTTAACAGAGATGATGGTCGGTGAAAAAATAGATCTGAATATAGAGCGCCCGGATCCGGTGAACCCTGTAAAACGTCTGGTGATCGAGAATCTTTCCTGTGTGAACAAGGAGGGCGTAAAGACATTAAAGAATGCGTCTATGGAAGCTTATGGAGGAGAGATTCTCGGTATTGCGGGAATTGCCGGAAGCGGACAGAAAGAATTGCTTGAGGCAGTTGCGGGACTTCAGATGACGGAATCGGGAAGTGTACGTTATATTACAGAAGATGGTGAAGAAAAAGAACTGTTGAGCATGAAGCCGGCAGATATTAAAAAACTGGGAGTTGCATTATCCTTCGTACCGGAGGATCGTCTGGGAATGGGACTGGTTGGTTCCATGGGAATGACAGGCAACATGATGCTCCGTGGTTATAATGAAAGACGTGGAATTTTTGCAAACCGCAAAGAACCAAAGGAATTGGCAGAAAAGATCGTAGACCAGCTGCAGGTATCCACACCGAGCGTCAACACTCCGGTCAGCCGTCTTTCCGGCGGTAATGTGCAGAAAGTACTGGTAGGACGCGAGATTTCCGCAGATCCTACGGTATTGATGGTGGCATATCCGGTCCGTGGACTGGACATCAACTCTTCACTGACGATTTATGATCTGTTAAATGAGCAGAAAAAACGCGGTGTTGCCGTAATCTGTGTCGGCGAAGATCTGGATGTATTATTAGAGCTTTGTGATAAGATATTAGTGCTTTGTGGTGGAAAGATTACCGGTGTTGTAGATGCAAGAAAGACCACAAAAGAAGAAATTGGTCTGTTGATGACGAAGGAAGAGGAGGAATCCGAGGCATGACAAGTGAACATTCAGTTTCAAAAAAAGAACCGTTGGTTCATATCTCGAAAAGAGACAGGATCTCTTTTGGAAAAGCATGGGGAATCCGAATTATTGCAGTATTAATTTCTTTAGTAGTATGTGCATTGGTCATCGTTGCACTGACAAAGTTAAATCCTTTAGAAGTATATCGTTCGATCGCGGATGGAGCAGTCGGAACGGAAAGACGTTTGTGGGTGACGATCCGTGATACGATGATCCTACTGTGTATCGCAGTCGGACTGACACCGGCATTTAAAATGCGGTTTTGGAATATCGGAGCCGAAGGTCAGATCTTAGCGGGAGCAGCTGCAGCTGCAGCCGTTATGATCTATGGCGGAGATTCGATGAGCAATGGTGTGTTACTGGTTGTGATGTTTTTAGCAGGACTTGCCGCAGGTTTAGTCTGGGGTCTGATCCCGGCAGTATTTAAAGCATTTTTAAATACGAATGAGACACTGTTTACCCTGATGATGAACTATGTAGCGATGCAGATCGTAACTTTCTGTATCGTATTCTGGGAGAACCCGGAAGGTTCTAATACCGTCGGTATTATCAATGCGCCGACACAGGCTGGATGGCTTCCGGCACTGGGCGAATGGACTTACGGCTGGAATGTGATCATCATTATGGCGATCACGCTTTTGATGTATTTCTATTTGAAATACAGTAAGCAGGGATATGAGATCGCAGTCGTTGGAGAAAGCGAGAACACCGCACTCTACGCAGGAATCAGCGTAAAAAAAGTCATCATGCGTACGATGGCGATTTCCGGAGCAATCTGCGGAATTGCAGGTTTCGTATTGGTCAGCGGTGCAAGCCATACGATTTCTACCAGTACGGCAGGCGGAAGAGGATTTACGGCGATCATCGTTGCATGGATGTCAAAATTCAATACCTTTGCAATGATCTTAGTATCCTTCTTCTTGGTATTTATGGAAAAAGGAGCGATCCAGATCGCATCCCAGTTCAATCTGAACGAGAATGCATCGGAAGTTATCACCGGAATTATTTTATTCTTCCTGATCGGATGTGAATTTTTTATCAATTATAAAGTAGAGTTCCGTAAAAACAGAAAGGAGGCAAAATAAATGACAGTGCTGATTACCTTTATTCAAAAAGCGATCGGACAGGCAGTGGGAATGCTCTTTGGAGCAACCGGAGAGATTATCACTGAGAAGTCCGGAAACCTGAATCTTGGAATTCCGGGTATGATGTATATGGGCGGAATTGCAGGTCTGATGGGAGCCTTCTTCTATGAAAAAACGGCACAGAATCCGAATGGTCTGGTAGGACTGCTGATCTCTTTTGTATGTGCAGTTCTCTGTGCAGCTTTCGGTGGACTGATCTACAGTGTACTGACCATTACCCTGCGGGCAAACCAGAACGTAGCAGGTCTGGCACTGACAACCTTTGGTGTAGGTTTTGGTAACTTCTTCGGAGGTTCTATTTCAAAACTGGCAGGCGGTGTTGGTCAGATTTCCGTAGCAACAACCGCAGATGCTTATCGCAAGAGCATTCCGGTGTTAAGTGAGATCCCGGTAGTTGGAAAGATATTATTCTCCTACGGATTTTTAACCTATCTTTCTGTTATTCTTGCGATCTTAGCTTCCTGGTATCTGAATAAGACCAGACAGGGTCTGAACTTAAGAGCGGTCGGCGAAAGCCCGGCAACGGCAGATGCAGCAGGAATCAATGTTACAAGATATAAATATCTTGCAACCTGTATCGGTGGAGGCATTGCAGGTTTAGGCGGTCTTTACTTTGTCATGGAATACCTTGGAGGAACATGGACAAACAATGGATTTGGTGACAGAGGATGGTTAGCGATCGCACTGGTTATCTTCGCATTGTGGAAACCGGTCAATGCAATCTGGGGTTCCTTCTTATTTGGAGCACTTTATATTCTCTACCTTTACATTCCGGGATTGACGAGAAGTTCCCAGGAGATCTTCAAGATGCTTCCATATGTGGTAACGATCGTCGTGCTGATCATTACAAGTTTCAGAAAGAAACGCGAGAACCAGCCACCGGCAAGCCTTGGAGAATCCTATTTCCGTGAGGAAAGATAGATATCAATATAAATACGCACATAAATTACCGCACAGAGATGACGTTTGTCACATTGTGCGGTATTTTGTTGAAAAAATTTCTAAATAAGGTTATCTTGGTAGTATAGATATATGGGGAAGAGAAAAAAACAGGAGGTATACATATGAGTACAATAACCTTAGATGTGAATAAATGTGTGGGGTGTAATTCCTGCGTGCGTGTCTGTCCGGTCAGCGATGCGAACTGGGCAAAAAAGGACGAGGAAGGAAACCTGATCATAGAGATTGATGAGAGCAAATGTATTAAGTGCGGAGCCTGCATCAAAGCCTGTGCCCACCATGCGAGATCCTTTGAGGATGATACGGAAGAGTTTTTACGGGATCTGAGAAAAGGGGAAAAAATTGCAGTGATCGCAGCACCGGCAATTAAGATCGCATTTGACGGCAACTGGCGTCATGCCCTGCAGTGGTTACGGAATCAGGGAGTGGCAGGAGTCTATGATGTGGCATTTGGAGCAGACATCTGTACCTGGGCACATATCCGGTATTTAGAACAGCATCCGAATGCAAAGATTTTATCACAGCCATGTGCAGTAATTGTAAATTATGTGCTCAAACACAGAAAACAGCTTTTAAAGAACCTGTCTCCGATCCAGAGTCCGATGCTCTGTACCGCGATCTATATGCGAAAATACATGGGATGGACCGGAAAGATTGCAGCAATCTCTCCGTGCATTGCAAAAAGAGATGAGTTCAAGCAGACGGGGCAGATCCAGTATAATGTGACGATGGCGCATCTGAAAGAATACTTTGAAGAACACAATATCAAACTTCCACAGGTCAAGCTGTATTCGGAGTTTGAGTTTGATGTAGAACAGGGCTTAGAGGGTGGAATTTATCCAAAACCGGGCGGACTGATGAAAAATCTGCTGTACCACAATCCGGAACTGAATATCATGAACGTGGAAGGACAGGATAAAGTATATCGTGAAATGATCCGTTATATGGAAGCCGGTGACGAGTACAAACCGACAGTGCTCGATGTATTGAACTGTGAATTTGGATGTAATGACGGACCGGCGGTCGGACAGGACTATGACTTTATGCATATGAACACGATCATGCATGATGTCGAAAAATATACACATGGGGAACGTTTAAAACATACGAAGCATGGAAAAGATGAGCAGTATGAGCGTTTTGACCGTGAGTTGAAGATCGATGATTTTATCAGAGAATATACACCGGAAAATGTAGACAAGGTTGCTGTATCGGATCAACAGTTAGAAGCAGGCTTTAAGGCGTTGAGAAAAGAAACGGAAACAGAGCGTCATTTCGATTGTCATGCCTGTGGTTTCCGCAGTTGTGCAGATATGGCAAAGGCGATCGTAAGAGGATTGAATTTACCTGAGAACTGTAACCAGTACATGTTAAAGAAAATCCGTTCCGAGCAGGAGCGGATTGCCGGAATTAATGAAGAAGTCCATCAGATGATGGAAAAGATCCGAAGCGTTACCGAGGAATTAGACCGTGAAATGAGCGAAGTAAAAGAATCCGCAGCAGGCATCGGTAAGGTCGGACAGGAAAACAGCAATGAGATGCAAAACGTCATTACCTATATGGAAGGATTAGAAAAGCTCAATGCAACCATTTTAACAGGTATGCAGGATATTAACGTGAATGCAGGAAAATACAGAGAGATGTCCGAGAATGTAGAGCAGATCGCCAAAGACATCAACCTGTTGTCCTTAAATGCAAGCATAGAAGCAGCCAGAGCAGGAGAAGCGGGAAAAGGCTTTGCGGTAGTGGCAGAAAATATCCGAAGACTGTCCGATGAATCCAAGCAGTCGGTAGCAGAGTCCCAGAACAATGACAAACAGATTGCGTCGGTAATTAAAAATGTCAACCAGACGGTAGAAGGTTTCAGTGAGAACATTAAGAACCTGACCGATGTTGTCAATACGGCGATCGAGGGAGTCAACCAGAGTTCGGTGAAGAGTGAAGATATCCAGACGATTACCGGAGAGATGGAAGAGATATTACAACATATCATGGGAATGGTGGAAAGAACGAACGAGATCTTAACGGAAGGAGAACGCCTGTAACGGCGTCTCCTGACCGGATTTAAAATACCAATTGAACCAGAAGCATATAGCAGATCGTGCCGCCGGCGATAGATAAAAACATCTGGCGTTTCCACAGGTGCAGAAGAACAACTACCGCAATGGCGATCGCTTCAGGGATTCCGTGGCTGCCGGAAACATTCATATAAATCCCATAAGTCAATCCTAAAAACCAGAAACTTAGCACCGTGCCAACAGGCAGACAAGGGAAGAAATTGTGAAAAAGTATCAATAGAGCAAATATTCTAAAAATAAGTGAAAAATAGCACAACTCAGGCGATTTTGACGCTGTTATTTGTGATATTTACGAATAAAAACGAAAAAACTTGAAACGATAATATACAATGCGATGAAAAATAGTAACAAAATGCAAAAAAATTATACAAATGCAACAAAGTGTTTAAAAAATGCTATTGACGAAATAGTTGCAGGATGATAAATTATAGTTGTAAAGAAAAACAATCTACAAGCCGTAAGGATGCAGGAAAGAGATTTAAGGAGGAGAAGCAAAAATGAAAAGAATTTTGAAATGGGTTGCTAGCTTAGCACTGACGGTAGCAGTTGCTGGAACAACATTTTTACCGGCAATGACAGCTAACGCAGCAGAGGCAGAGGGAACAGAAAAGGTATACACAACATCTTGTGATATGGCAAAGTTCATCTATCAGGGATATTACCACTGTGATACAGGTGTAAATCCTAACTCAAACGGACCGATCGCTATTTCCAAAGCGAAACTGGAAAACAAAAATGTTTTCGGAAAAAAAGTTACAAAAGATGTTTACATCGTAGGTCTTGCAGGAACTGAGTTCATGTTTAACGAGCCACGCGGAGTCATCACAGACTTACAGGTAGGTTTCGAGCAGGATAACTTCTATATCAGAGAGATCAGAAAAGTTGTTTGCAAAGTAGTTCCAAAAGGAGCAAACGTAATCTTCACAGGACACAGCTTAGGTGGAATGGTTGCACAGCAGGCAGCAGGCGATAGAACATTAAAACATCGCTATAACATCATCAACACAATTTCCTTTGGTTCACCACTGATCAACCCGATTGGAAGAGAAGGAAAAGTACAGCGTCTTGGTGATACATCCGATATCGTACCATACATGAGTGCACAGTCATTCGTTCGTCCGGTACATCAGATCGCAGGACTGAACAGAGAAGACGGTGGATATGCAAAGAAAGATTTCGCAGAAGCACACATGAGAAGCTACCTTCGTACAGATGTATGGGGTGACTACGATGTACTTGGATTCAAAGGCGGAAGTGCTAAGATCATCATTGATGAGAATGACATTGAGTCCTATGGCGCATACATCATTCCATTATTAAAAGATCTTCCAAGAATCGACATGAGCCCATGGAGCTAAGATTTTAGGGAAAATAAGACAGTAATACTTCATCTGCACGCATAGGGTAAAATAACTTGTAGAATGTTTAGAACGAAAAAAGTGCAGAGAAGCAAGAGGGTAAATAAAGAAGCCGTTGACAGGGGTAAGTCAACGGCTTCCTTTTTCGCTTATTCTCAGACTTAAAAAATGAGATGTTTTTAGCACCAGCCGCCATCCATGGTTAGGATCTGTCCGGTCAGATATGCCGGGGCAGTTGCAAGGCGGTAAATACATTCGGCTGCTTCTTCGGTTGTGCCGTAACGTCCGATCGGGATTTCTTCTTCTAAAGCAGTCCGTTCTTCCACAGAAAAACAGGAATTCATACGGGTGTCGATCGTACCAAATGCAGCGGCATTTACCCGGATATTGCTTGGGGCAAGCTCTTTTGCCAGTGCTTTTGTGAAAGAATTCACAGCCCCTTTGGAAGCGGAATAGGCAACTTCCATTGAAGCACCGATGTTCCCCCAGACAGAAGAGACATTGACGATGCTGCCGGATTTTTTTGATAACATATAAGGAATTGCCTCCCGGCAGCAGTAAAAGACAGAGTCCAGATTGATACCCATCACACGGTGCCACTCTTCGTTGCTCATATCGCCAAGCAATCCGATGTGCGAAATGCCGGCATTGTTGATCAAAATGTCGATGCCACCGAAACGCTCCATTGTTTTTTCAAACATTTCTTTTACAAAGTCCGGCGAGCTGACATCGCCGATTAATGAGATGCAGTCAACGGAATAATTTTTTTTCAAATAAAATTCTAATGCAGACAATTCTTCTACGGACTGTCGGCAATTGAGTATTAAAGTGCAGCCTTCTTTTGCGAACCGTTCGGCAGCGGCTTTTCCAATCCCGTGGGATGCACCGGTAATAAGAACACGCTGATTCATAGGAAATCCTCCGTTTTTCTTCTATATGTATCATGTCGCCGGAAAAATGTCAACTTGAACGTAAAAATTTAAAAATAATTCTGAATATTACTTGAGATAAAGGTGAAATGTGGTATAATAAATTTAGATATCAAAGAACGATATCAAATAACTAGCAAAGGGGTTGGGCAATATGCGTATCACAATTACAGGCAGAAATATTGACATTACAGATGGATTAAGATCAGCAGTAGAGGACAAGTTATCAAAACTCGAAAAGTATTTTACTCCCGACACCGATGTTTTTGTAACCTTAAGTGTAGAAAAAGAGAGACAGAAAATCGAGGTCACCATACCGGTAAAAGGAAATATCATCCGTTCAGAGCAGGTTAGCAACGATATGTATGTTTCCATCGATCTGGTAGAAGAGGTCATCGAGCGTCAGCTTAAAAAGTACAAAAATAAATTGGTTTCCAAACAGCAGAATGCTGCAAACTTCCGTAAAGAATTTATAGAGAAAGAAGTCAGCACAGACGATGAGATTCAGATCATCCGTACCAAACGTTTCGGCATGAAACCGATGTATCCGGAAGATGCCTGTGTACAGATGGAATTGTTAGGACATAATTTCTTCGTATTCCGTAATGCGGAGACGGAAGAGGTCAATGTGGTGTATAAGAGAAAAGGCAATACTTATGGATTGATCGAGCCGGAGTTCTAAAAGGTCAGGATATTATGATCTAGGTGGGAATTTGTTAGGAAGGTGGTTGGCAAGGGGTGCACAAATGAGACATTCCAAGTTTCCTTGTGCAGACCATTCCAATGAACCTCTGAAAGCAGAAATCGTGTGCGCCAGAGGGCTTCACGATTCCTTGAGTTTCATTTCCATTGCACAAAAAGAAACTTTACATGTCTCATTTGTGCAGGCGCCAACAAGGTTCTCAGAACAGAATCAGAATACTTAAAACGTTATAAAGAAGTGATAGGATAGGTAGTGTACTACAAAAAAAGTACAACGCCTGTCCTTTCTTTTTGCCTATTGGGTAGATGTCTTCCGAAACTTTTACAAGGTTATTCAAAGAGTGTGATCCGCCTGCCCCCTCCATTATGGAAGGCTTCCTTTTGTGCAATGGAGATGAGACTCTGGCGATTGTGGAACCCACTGGTGACACAATTGCCGTCTTAGAGGCTCATCGGAATGGTCTGCACAAGGAACCCTGGAATAATGGAGGGGGCAGGCGGTCAATACCCTGAAAAAACTGCTCATATCCTGAAAAAAGTGTTTCTTCTCCACAGACCGCTTGTCATAGACATGAAAATGTTTTACTATTAATAAGTATTTGTATGATAAAAAAACAATAGGTTATAAGATAGGAAAAGGAGACAGGAACATGGACATTGTAGTATTAGCAGGTGGACTCAGTACAGAGCGTGATGTATCTTTTGTGACAGGAAATATGGTAAGCAAGGCATTGAGAAAGAATGGTCATCGTGTCATTCTTTTAGATGTGTTTATGGGATATAGTGATAAGAAAGAAGATATCAGTGATATTTTTGAACATACAGAGGAGGTCAGCGTTCAGGTAGAAGAAATACCGACGGTGGCTCCAGATTTAGCAGCGGTCAAGGCTTCGAGAGCAGATCAGTCTGACAATTTTTTTGGACCGAATGTTATTGAAATCTGTCAGAAGGCAGATGTGGTATTTATGGCACTTCATGGAGAGAATGGAGAAAACGGTAAGATACAGGCAGCTTTTGATCTGTTTGGCATCCGTTATACGGGAACCGGCTATTTAGGAAGTGCATTAGCGATGGATAAAAACATTGCAAAACAGTTCTTTGTGGCAAATGGTATTCCGACTCCGGGGGGAATTCGCATGAAACGCGGGGAACAGATTCGCGAGTTTTCAAAAACAGGTCTGAACCTTCCATGTGTGGTAAAGCCATGCTGTGGTGGTTCGAGTATCGGTGTTTCCATTGTACGGACAGTGGAAGAATATGAAGAAGCCTTAGAAGAGGCATTCCGCTGGGAAGAAGAGATTTTAATAGAAGATTATATCGAGGGTAGAGAGTTCTCCGTTGGAGTGTTAGAAGGAAAGGCACTTCCGATTATTGAGATTGCTCCGGTAGAAGGATTTTATGATTATAAAAACAAGTATAAAGCAGGCAGTGCGGTAGAGACCTGCCCGGCACAGTTATCAGAAGCCGTTACAAAACAGATGCAGCAGTATGCCGTAGAGGTTACAAAGGTATTAGGACTTGGGGCGTATTCCAGAATGGATTTTCTGTTAGACAGCAGGGAACAGATGTATTGCCTTGAGGCAAATACACTTCCGGGTATGACACCGACCAGTCTGTTACCACAGGAGGCACAGGCAGTAGGAGTCAGCTTTGAGCAGCTTTGTGAGAAACTGATAGAGTTGTCTTTGAAAAAATATGCATAGACTCCCTGCGCAGAGCGAAGAGAGAACGCACAAAAAAGCGGAAAAATGTTAGAAAGGCGAGGACAAAAATCAAAATGAAGAATCTGACATTAGAACATATTGCAGACTGCTGTCATGGAACCTATATCGGGCCGGAGGAGCAACGGAATTTTGAAGTAACGGGAGTCGTCATAGACAGCCGTAAAGTAGAAGCAGGCAACCTGTTTGTGGCAATTAAGGGCGAGCGGGTAGACGGTCATACCTTTATCGATGCAGTATATGGACAGGGAGCGGCAGCCGTAGTATCGGAACAACGGTTAGAAGATCCGAAGGGATATTACATTTTAGTGGAATCGACAACACAGGCATTGAAAGATATTGCGGCATTTTACAGAGACAGTCTGGATATAAAAGTGGTTGGAATTACCGGAAGTGTAGGAAAAACAAGTACAAAAGAAATGATAGCATCGGTGCTTTCGGAAAAATATCGTGTCTTAAAGACGGCAGGTAATTTTAACAATGAAATCGGTCTGCCACTGACGATTTTCCGGCTGAGCGAAGAGGATGAGGTAGCAGTTCTTGAGATGGGAATTTCGGATTTTAACGAAATGCACCGTTTGGGGGCGATTGCAAGACCGGATATCTGTGTGATTACAAACATCGGGCTCTGTCATCTGGAGAACTTAGGAAGCCGGGATGGGATTTTAAAGGCAAAGACAGAGATTTTTGAGCATTTAAATGGAACGGGAACCGTAATTCTGAATGGCGAGGATGATAAGCTCTCTACGGTAGAAAATGTAAATGGAAAAGTTCCTGTTTTTTACGGAAAGAGTGAAAAAAACCGGTGTGGCAAAGAAAATCGGCTTTATGCCACAGGGATTCAGAATCTCGGTTTAGACGGAATGAAGGCGGTCTTTCATTTTCCGGAGTGTACCAAAGAGGTGGAGATACCGATACCAGGAGAACACAATGTCTTAAATGCCTTAGCAGGAGCCTGCGTTGGCATGGAGTTGGGACTGGATGTGGAGCAGATTTGTGCAGGAATCAAAAAAGCACAGACCATCGGAGGACGCACGAATCTGATTCATGCAAATGACATGCTGATTATTGATGACTGCTATAATGCCAATCCGGTGTCTATGCGGGCATCCATTGACGTATTAGCACAGGCAAAGGACAGAATGATTGCAGTACTTGGCGATATGGGAGAACTTGGAGCGGATGAAAAAAGGCTCCACTATGAAGTTGGAGCCTATGCAGCAAGCCGTGGTCTGGATGCTCTGTTCTGCTGTGGCGAACTCTCAAAGGAATTAGCCAAAGGTGCAAAGGAGCATAGCGAAACCATGGAAATATTCTATTTTGATACGAAAGAAGAGCTGCTGTTACATCTGAAAACTTATCTGAAAAAGGGAGATACCATTTTAGTAAAAGCATCTCACTTTATGGAGTTTCCAGATATTGTTCATTCTCTTCAAGCATCTGTTCAATAACGCATTTTGTATAGACACCGATGTGCTTTTTGGTATCGGCATCCAGTTCGTTTGGAAGGATTGGTTTGCCGTACTGAAGTACAACGTGTGTTTTTTTTAGTAGAGGAGCCTGTGCCTCGTAAATCTTAGGAGTGTTCGTCATGGCGATCGGAATAATCGGACAGCCGGTCTTTAATGCCAGTTTAAAACTTCCCTCTTTAAACGGAAGCAGTTCCTTCGGATTTTCATTTCTGGTACCTTCCGGGAAAATGCAGATAGAGATTCCATGTTTGATCTGGTCGATTCCCTTTAAAATCGTTTTCATTCCCTCTTTGATATCCTGACGGTTCAAAAACAGACAGTAGAGCCGTTTCATCCAGATAGAAAGAATCGGAACTTTTGCCAATCCGTCTTTTGCAATATAACCGGTCAGTCCCGGACAGCGGGAATAGGAAACCACGATGTCAAAATAGCTCTGGTGGTTTGCAATATAGAGTACCGGCTGATCCTTTGGTACATTTTCTTCACCGATGACAGTTAATTTGGTTCCACAGAGAAAGAGAATGACTTTGAATGCCCATTGAACAATTCGCAGACTTGCAATATCTGCTGCAGGCTTATTCCATTTGCCGACCAGCCAGAGGACTCCGAGAACGGGCAGTCCTAAGATAAAGTATAAAAGTAAAAAAATAACTACAAAAATTAATCGAATCATATGCATGCTACCTCTTTAAAATTCATTACATAAAATTTATTATACAAATATGGTGGAACAATTACAACACAAAATGCATATTATTTATACAGAATAGAAGAATAGGAAGAGGGAATCTATGAGGCGGCTAAAAACAATGATGTGCTTAGGAATTCTGCTGACACTGTTGATGATGACGGCAGGCGGATGCAAGGTGGAGGAAAAAAATGATGCCAAAGTCAGTGATATGAAATTTACTGTGATTTCCGAAAAAGAGCTTCCCGATGAATTGAAAAAAATTATTGAGGAGAAAAAGCAAAAAGAGATGAAACTTACATATATGTCCGGTGACGAACTGTACATTGTCCGCGGATATGGAGTGCAGAAAACAGGTGGTTACAGCATACAGGTCAAGGATTTATATCAGGCAAAAAATGCAGTTTATTTTAAATCGGAGCTGATCGGACCGGGAGAAAATGATGTGTCGGAAAAAGTCGAAAGTTACCCATATATAGTTGTGTCGACAGAAAAAACAGAAGATGTTGTGGTTTTTGAGTAAAAAAATCGTGTTTAGACCTTGCAAATATTTTATTACTGTGATAAACTAAAGCAGATACAGTGAGTCAATTGTGGGTTAGGAGGAATAAAGAATGCAGCAGCAGGATTTAAACAGAGTCAGAGCATCTGTTCTTCAACAGTGTGGAAGCAAAGTAAAGATACAGTTAGACCGTGGCAGAAATAAAGTTGATATCCAGGAAGGCGTGATTCAGAATGCATACCCAAGTGTATTTACCATCCTGATTAATGATGAAGGGGATGGAAATCCACCGCAGTTACTGTCTTTTAGTTACACTGACATTATTACAAGAGATATTCGCATGAAATTATGCTAAAAAAGTATAAAACTTCTTTGCTTGGAATAGAATGTAAAAAGTCCCAAGCAAAGGAGTTTTTTTATGGAATTAAAGAAGAAGTATATACATATGAGCCATGAAAAGGGACGGGCGATGAGCCAGATGACCCTTGACGATGACTATAACGTTCCGGAGAGCAAGCCGGATATTGTAAGAATTATTACAACAAAAGGAGCAATTCACTTAGAAGAAGCCAAAGCAGAGACCGGGCATGTGCTGTTAAGAGGAAATCTCGGATTTCAGGTGTTATACCGCAGCGATGGCGAGGAAAACGACATTGCGTATTTAGAGGGCGAAATCCCGTTTTCAGAGACGGTAAATTTAGACGGTGCGGAGGAATTTGACCCGGTTAAGGCGACATGGGATATTGAGGATTTAAATATCGGGATCATCAATTCGAGAAAATTGAGCATCCGTTCTCTGATCGTTTTTCATGTGCAGATGGATGAGGTGCGTGATGAAGAGATCAGCTATGCGATGGAAAATGAAGAAGACTATGAGATACGCAAGGAAAACATAGAGGCATTGCAGCTTGTGACGGCAAAAAAAGATACCTGCCGTTTTAAAAATGAGATTATTCTGCCATCGAATAAGCCGAACATCCGTGAGCTGCTCTGGAAAAATGTGCAGCTTCGCGGATTGGAGTCCCGCATTGGCGAGGATGTCATTCAATTTAATGGAGAACTTCTTATTTATATACTCTATCAGGGAAATGAAGAGGATGAGCGGCTGCAATGGTTAGAGACAACAGTTCCGCTTCAGGGCGAAGTGGATTGCAGCGGCTGCAGAGATCAACTGGTATCCTATGTGGGTGTGGACGATATTTCTTTTGACGTGGAGGTAAAGCCGGACTACGATGGAGAAGAGCGGATGCTCGTGGTGGATGCCGTGGCAGATTTAGACATCAAGCTGTGGGAAGAGGAACAGTTTGAAATGCTGCAGGATGTGTATTCCCTAAAGGAAGATGTCCGTCCGGTTTTTGAAGATATTACATTTGAAAAATTACTGATGAAAAACAATGCAAAATGCCGTGCTTCCGAGCAGCTTCAATTAGAGGCAACGCAGGAAAATATGCTGCAGATCTGCTGCGCCGAGGGAAGTGTGCAGATCGATACGCATGAAATTTCCGGAAACGGGGTCTATGTAGAGGGAACGGTTGCCGTGGAGCTTCTCTATATCACAACGGATGATGAAATGCCGATCGGTTCCTTAAAAGGATTCCTGCCATTCCATCAGACCATTGAAGTACCGGGCATTGAAAAGAACAGCCGATATGAGATCGAAAGTGGTTTAGAGCAGCTTACGACCATTCTGATCGACAATACACAGGTGGAGATCAAGGCAGTCATCAACCTGAATCTGATCGCATTTTCCATCGGAAACAGAAAACGGGTACAGGAAGTAAACTGTCAGGAGGCAGACTATGAGAGCCTGCAGAAAATTCCGGGACTGGTAGGTTATATTGTAAAAGATGGGGATGACATCTGGAATATTGCAAAAGAAAATCACACCACGGTATGCGAGATCATGGAGACCAATGAATTGTCCTCTGACCGTGTGGGCAAGGGGGATAAACTGCTTATCGTAAAAAATATGGGTGCATAATCTTACCAAATCTCTTATGAAAAAACTGGAATCGGTTGAAAAGGATTTTTAACGATGCTATACTTAGATTGTTAGTCAAAAACAACAATCATAAGGGAGAAAAAACAGATGAGAAAACTACAGAGACGGGCAAAAGCAGTTCTGGCATTGGTACTCGTAGTGTCACTCACAATTGGAAGTTCGCAGGTAGTGTATGCGACATCGGCACAGAATAAGAAGTCAGAAGCAGAAAAGAATCTGAATGATGTAAATAAAAAGATTGATAATCTTGAGAATAAGAAAGAAGAGATTGAAGGCGAGTTAGACACAAAGAACGAAGAACTTGTCAACCTCATGGTAGATGTCGGAATCTTAGAAAAAGAGATCGATCAGAATGAAAAGCAGTTAAAACAGGTCAAAAAAGACTTAAAGACGGCACAGAAGAATGAGAAGAAGCAGTATCAGGCAATGAAAAAGCGTATTAAGTTCATGTATGAGCGTGGTGACAGTGCCGTAATTTCTTCTCTGTTAGAATCCAAAAGTATGGCGGATATGCTCAACCGTGTGGAGTATTTTAATGAAGTCTATGATTATGACAGAAACCTGTTAGATAATTATGAAAAGACCAGAAAGCAGGTTGAGGATTTAAAAGCACAGGTAGAGGATGAAAAGAAAGAATTAGAAACAGCCAAGGATGATCTAAAGCAGCAGCAAAAGCAGCTAGAGACAGCCATGGCAAACTTAAGAAGCCAGCAGGCAAATGCGGATACGCAGATTGCCAATGCAAAGAGCCTTGCGAGCGAATATCAGAAGACGATCACAGAGCAGAATAAGATCATCCAACAGCAGCAGGCAGCAGCGGCGGCATCCGGCCGGTCATCCGGTGGAAGCTCCGGGGGCAGCGGAGGAACTTCTAAGCCAAATTCCAATGCAAGCGTACCGGGAGGAAACTTAAATCCACCAAAGACTACGAATGTCAGCGGTTCGGATGTCGTGAACTATGCCATGCAGTTTGTCGGAAAACCATATGTCTGGGGTGGAAAAGACCCGAATACCGGTGCAGACTGTAGTGGATTTACCAGCTATGTCTATGCACACTTCGGAATCAGCATCCCAAGTTTTTCCGGTGCCCAGAGAAGCTGCGGTCAGGAAGTCAGCTATGCGAATGCACAGGCAGGTGACCTGATCTGTTATGCAGGTCATGTGGCAATCTACATGGGCGGTGGCAAGATCGTCCATGCCAAGGGAACAGCCTATGGAATCGTCGGAAACGATAACGCAACTTATAAGACCATTATTACGGTAAGACGACTGTTGTAGCAGTATCTGCAAAATCATAGAAAAATAATCGATACAAGAAACCTAAGGAATAACAGAGTTTATTTCTTAGGTTTTTTGCTGTGAGATAGGAATTGTCAGTAAAAAGGGAGAGTGTTATAATGGTAACAGTGTGAGTTGTATAAGGAGGAAACAGATATGCAGATGGAACAGTTACAAAAAGATATGATAGCAGCAATGAAAGCAAAGGATAAACCGAGAAAAGAGGCAATCTCATCCTTAGTGTCAGCCGTAAAAAAGGCAGCGATCGATGCAGGATGCCGTGATGATATCAAAGAAGATATGGTAGATCAGGTGATCTTAAAGGAATTAAAAACCGTAAAAGAACAGATTGATACCTGCCCGGCAGAGCGTGAAGATTTAAAAGCAGAGTATCAGTTCCGTTATGATGTGATTCAGGAATATGCGCCATCACTGATGAGCGAAGAAGAGATCAGGAATTTTATCATGGAAAAATTTGCAGATATTGTAGCACAGAAGAACAAAGGAATGATCATGAAAAATGTGATGCCGGAGTTAAAAGGCAAAGCAGATGGAAAACTGATCAATCAGGTTGTTGCAAAGCTCTGCGAGTCATAAGAGAAGCGTTATCATAAGAGGAGCATTATATGAAAAAACAGGTCATTGCGATCGTAGGGATTCTTGCAGCTACAGCCATCATGATCTGTCTTGCGGCACTGTACGGAAACCGGAACCGGTTTGACTATTTAAAGGATCTGGATAAGACCGTATTTACCTTAGACGGAACCGATTATCAACTGCGTGACATGACTTATTACATTGCAAGGCAGGAGATGGAGATCGAAAAGCAGGCAATGGTCTATGATCCGGATGATACAAATGCCTATTGGGGACTGCATACCAATGGAAAATTTATACGGCTAGAGGCAAAAAGAGCCGTGTTAGACAGAGTCGTCCATGATATGATGTTTTATGAAGCGGCAAAGAAAGAGGGCATGGAACTGGATGAAAAAGAGCAGCAGTATGCTAGGGATTCCGCATCCGATCTCTGCTATGACTTATCGGATGAGCAGAAAGAGCGGGCGGGACTGACCGATGAAGAGATCTATGAAATGACAGATAAGGCAGCGCTTGCTGAGAAGTACCAGAAGATTTTAGCAGACAAAGAAGGCGAAAATTTTGGCGCCTATGACTACAATGGGAAAGCCTATGAAAAAATGTTAGAAGAGCATAAGCTGAAAGTCAAAAAGAAATTCTGGGACAAGGTACCGTTTGGAAATGTGACATTGAACCATAAATTTGAGGATCAGGAGGATGAAAGTTGAAAATAGGAAGAAATGATCCCTGCTGGTGTGGCAGTGGAAGAAAATATAAAGCCTGCCATCAGGTATTTGATGAAAAAATAGAACTGTTTCGCAGTGAGGGACACCGGGTTCCACCGCACAAGATCATTAAAAATAAAGATCAGATCGCCGGCATGAAAGCCAGTGCAGCAATTAACATTGCGGTCTTAGACTATGTGGGCGAGCATATCCATGCGGGAATGAGCACGGAAGAGATCGATAAGATGGTCTATGAGAGAACCACGGCAATGGGCGGAATCCCGGCACCACTGCACTATCAGGGTTTTCCAAAGAGCGTATGTACGTCCATTAATGAACAGGTCTGCCACGGCATTCCGTCCGAAGAGGATATTTTAAAAGAGGGCGACATTGTCAATGTGGACTGCTCTACGATCCTGAACGGATATTTTTCAGACTCTTCGAGAATGTTTTGTATCGGCGAAGTTTCAGCGGAGAAAAAACGTCTGGTGGATGTCACAAAGGAATGTATACAAAAAGGTTTAGAGCAGGTAAAACCATGGGGATTTCTTGGAGATATGGGTCAGGCAGTCCATGATCATGCCTATGCAAACGGTTACACCGTTGTACGGGAAATCGGCGGCCATGGCATAGGTTTGGAGTTCCATGAGGAGCCATGGGTTGGATACAATTCCAAAGCCGGTACAGAAATGCTGATGGTTCCGGGAATGGTATTTACGATTGAACCGATGGTCAATATGGGTCAGGCAGATATTTTTGTCGATGAAGAAAACGACTGGACGGTCTATACGGCAGACGGACAGCCGAGTGCGCAGTGGGAAGTCATGGTCTTAGTGACCGAAGACGGTTATGAGATCCTTTCCTATTAATATTAATAAGAAAAGCGTTTTATCTGAAAGAATTTTTTTCCGGAAAAAGGGAATACTGGAAAAAAAGGACAGGTGAGCGTATGAGGATACCAAAACACATTGGGATCATTCCGGATGGTAACCGCCGCTGGGCATTGTCGCAGCAGATGGAGAAAAAAGACGGTTATCAGTACGGCTTAGAGCCGGGAATGAAGCTGTTAAAAAAAGCGAAGGAATATGGTGTGGAAGAGCTGACTTACTACGGGTTTACGACAGATAACTGTAAAAGACCAAAAGAACAGTTCGATGCCTTTCAAAGTGCCTGTGTAGAGGCTGTTGAGATGCTGACGCAGGAGGGGGCGGTATGCGCAGGCTGTCAGGTTTTCTTCCGATGCAGTCGGTTTATGCGGATTTTTATGTGGAGGAACATCTCTGGCCGGACTATTCGGATGCGGATTTTGAACAGGCACTGGAGTGGTACAACCGACAGGATGTTACTTTAGGAGGCTAGGCAGTTATTTGCGGTGATAACAGGATAGAATAGGAACAATGGAATATGAGGAGTAAACATAAGACACTTAAGAAATGGATGTCCGGTCTGGTAGTGGTCTGCCTTGCCGGATTTCTTGGTGCATGCCAGGGGATTTCCGTCGGACAGTTTCAGACTATGAAAGCCCACGGAGAAGAGGAAACACAGGCGGCAGACAAGGAAAAAGAAATCATAGAAGAAAAGCCTGTAAAGGAAGAAAAAGCAAAACCGGAGGATGCCGTATTTTCCTATCTTCAGGGAACGAAATCCTATGAAAAGGAAAAAGAGTGGTCCGGTGCCTGGTGCTATGAAGAGGCAGGCGGGCAGCAGTTCAGCCAGTTTGGCTGTGGCCTGTGCAGTATGGCTAATATATATAGTACCGTCAGCGGCAACAAGTGCACACCGCTGCAGATGTACGAATATGCACAGGAGGTATCGAATTACAATCCACACAGCGGTCTCGGAGCGATTGGCTGGGATGCGATGCGGGAAACCCTGCAAACGATGGGAATAGAGTGTGAGATGGGAAGAAAACCATCTTCTTATGAGGAATTTCAGCAGCTTGCAAAAGACAGCAAAGGTCTGCTGGTATTGATCAGCAGCAATAGTGACGATACTTTCTGGAAGGATATGCCGGGACATTATGTCACCCTGTGGCTGTACGATGAGGCTAAAGATGAGGTCTTTTTGGCAGATTCCAGCGGACCGTCGAGGAACCGTGAATGGATCCCATTGCAGACAGCATATGATGCCTTAAAGAGAAACAGTCCGCAGCAGTACTTAAGTGTAACGGGCTATAACAAAAATGAAGATGCATGGACCGTGGAAATGAGATAGAATAATTGTGTAAAACTCTGCATAGATTGTAAAAACAAATATCGCAGAGGAAGACACTTGAAAAGTTATATCGAGGAAAGAGCGATCGAGATCGCAAAATATATCATTGAACATAATGCCACGGTAAGGCAGACTGCAAAGGAGTTTGGGATCAGTAAGTCTACGGTACATAAAGATGTGACAGAGCGTCTGCAGCAGATCAATCCGTCTTTGGCAAAAGAAGCCAGACAGGTTTTGGATATCAATAAGCAGGAGCGCCATATCCGCGGTGGACTTGCCACAAGAGAAAAATATTTACATATGGGACATCACTAGATAGGTGTAAATGATGAAGTGAGCTCTCATAGAGGAAAAGGATCAGCGTGTTTACACGATTGATCAGTAAAAAATTATGAGAAAAATATCATCAGATATGAAAATACAGGAGGTAGAAAAATGCCATTTATTGATTCAAAAGTAACATTACCAATGACAGAGGACAAAAAGGAAACGATTAAGGCAAAGCTTGGACAGGCGATTACCACATTAAACAAATCAGAAGGGTTTTTAATGGTAGGATTTGATGACGACTACACACTCTACATGGGTGGAAAGAAGTTAGAAAAAGGTGCGTTTGTGGCAGTCAGCCTGTTTGGAAACGCTTCACCGGATGCCTATAGCCAGATGACAGCAAAAATCTGCGACATCTATGAAACGGAGCTTGGCATTCCGCAGGATGCAGTGTATGTGACCTACAGCGGTATCAGCGACTGGGGCTGGAACGGAAGGAATTTTTAGCGAAAGGACTTTAACGATACAGCGTCAAAAAGGAGATAACATGGCGAAAGCAGACAGCGTGACGCATACATTTGAGCCAATTTTTAATAATGAATCAAAAGTTTTGATCTTAGGAACATTTCCGTCGGTAAAATCCAGAGAACAGCAGTTTTATTACGGGCATCCGCAGAACCGTTTCTGGAAACTGTTAGCATTGCTGATGGAGGATGAAATACCGGATACGATCCCAGAGAAAAAAGATTTTTTACTAAAGAATCGGATTGCCGTCTGGGATGTCATCCACAGTTGTAGAATCGAAGGATCGAGTGACAGCTCCATCCGGGATGTGGTGCCGAATGATATTTCCATGATCTTAGAAAAAACACAGATCGAAACAATTTTTACCAATGGAGGAAAGGCGCACAGCCTGTATGAAAAATATGTCTATCCGGTCTGTGGCATCCATGCGGTAAAACTGCCGTCCACCAGTCCGGCGAATGCCGCGTTTTCGTTAGAACGTCTGGAAGCGGCATGGCAGGCAGTGCGTGAGAGGCTGTAAAAAATAATTTTGACAAGCCTTTTGCAAGAACGTATAATAAAACTTATTGTAGGATTACTTAAGAAGGAGGACGTGTGTTTTGAAGCGAGAAACCGTCATCGTGATAGATTTCGGAGGGCAGTACAACCAGCTTGTGGCGCGCCGGGTGCGTGAGTGCAGCGTTTACTGTGAAATCTATTCTTATAAAACAGATATTGAGCAGATCAAAGCAATGAACCCGAAAGGGATCATTCTGACCGGAGGACCAAACAGTTGTTATGAGGAAAATTCTCCAACCTATACGAAGGAACTGTTTGAGCTTGGCATTCCGGTGTTAGGCCTTTGCTATGGCGCTCAGCTTATGATGCATATTTTAGGAGGAAAGGTAGAAAAGGCACCGGTTCGTGAGTACGGTAAGACGGATGTTTTCGTAAAGACGGATTCTCCTTTATTTACAGATGTTTCGGAAAAAACGGTTTGCTGGATGAGTCACTTTGACTATATTTCCAAAACAGCACCGGGATTTGAAATCTGTGCGCATACGGCAGACTGTCCGGTTGCAGCAGCAGAAAACCGTGAGAAAAATCTGTATGCGATCCAGTTCCATCCGGAGGTTCTTCACACACAGGAAGGAACGAAAATGTTATCGAACTTCGTTTACAATGTGTGCGGTTGCAGCGGCGACTGGAAGATGGATTCCTTTGTGGAACATTCCATTCAGGAGATCCGCAAAAAAGTCGGAAACGGCAAGGTGCTCTGTGCTCTTTCCGGTGGTGTGGATTCTTCCGTTGCAGCAGTGTTACTTTCTAAGGCTGTCGGCGACCAGCTGACCTGTGTCTTTGTGGATCACGGTTTACTCCGTAAAAATGAAGGTGACGAGGTCGAGGAAGTGTTTGGACCAAACGGCAATTATGATCTAAACTTTATCCGTGTCAATGCGCAGGAGCGTTTCTACGGAAAGTTAGCAGGTGTGACAGAGCCGGAGCAAAAACGTAAGATTATCGGCGAGGAATTTATCCGTGTCTTTGAGGAAGAGGCAAAGAAGATCGGCGCGGTGGATTTCTTAGTTCAGGGTACGATTTATCCGGACGTAGTGGAAAGTGGTCTTGGCGGTGAATCTGCTGTCATCAAGTCTCACCACAACGTCGGTGGACTTCCTGACCATGTAGATTTTAAGGATATCATTGAGCCACTTCGTGATCTGTTCAAGGACGAGGTACGAAAGGTCGGCTTAGAGCTTGGTATTCCGGATTACTTAGTCTTCCGTCAGCCATTCCCGGGACCGGGTCTTGGAATCCGTATTATCGGTGATGTTACGGCGGACAAGGTACGCATCGTACAGGATGCGGATGCCATTTACCGCGAAGAGGTTGACGGTGCAGCGCAGGAGTACAAGAACGAGCATGGCAAGGACGCGCCGTGGATGCCGAACCAGTATTTTGCGGCATTGACCAATATGCGTTCTGTCGGTGTCATGGGTGACGAGAGAACCTACGACTATGCAGTGGCACTTCGTGCCGTGACAACGATTGACTTTATGACAGCCGAGTCTGCGGAGATTCCGTATGAGGTGCTGAATAAAGTAATGAACCGCATTATTAATGAGGTTCGGGGTGTGAACAGGGTTATGTATGATCTGACGAGTAAACCGCCGGGAACGATAGAGTTTGAATAGTTGGAGCTAAGCTGTAAAGCCTTTGTTTACAAGGGTTTTACAGCTTTTCCTTTATAGGATTGCATTTTCATTGCATTATTTTTCTTCAACTGTTCTGTGATAGATTGCTGTATGTTGATTGCTGGTGTAATCGGCAACACTGGTTGTTGCCGGAGTATAAGTGAGAACGCCAGTTAATTTTTTGGCAACTTCCACGTTGGTGTTGGGATATAAATGTCCATAGGTTCCTAACGTGGTCTGTATCTTTTCATGCCCCAGACGTTCTTTAATCAATAAAGGATTTTCTCCCATACTGATGAGCAGGGAAGCATGAGTTTGACTTTCTGAGGGATAAAATAAGAACTATACAAAATTCGGGTATCTATGGATAAAATGATGTATTAGATAATTCTCAACAGAAAGGACAGATGAAAATGAGATTGATTTATGCAGAATACAATATGTATCATAACAGTATTGATGTAACAACATTCAATGGATATACTTTAAGAATTGACTGCAATGTTGCAGAAGATGGCTTACGGACAACTCCCGGTTCACAATGTGCCTTAAATGCACTGGCAATAGATGAACCACTGGAATATGCGACATTGGCATTGGATGGAAATTTACAGATGTGGGTAGATGCAGAGGACAGTCTTGAATTATTATAATTAAATATCAAACAACCTTTTTCCTTTAGAGCAGAAAAATGTTATACTAAAATTCAAAATACCTATTGACCCTCTCGGAGCGTCATAGCTTAAAGTTATCTTATCAAGAACAGGAGGTCAGTAGCTATGAGAACTGTAAAAGAAATATCAGATTTAACAGGTATCAGCGTTCGCACGCTTCACTATTATGATGAAATCGGGTTGTTAAAGCCAACAGAAAAAAGTGATGCGGGATACCGGCTTTATGACGATAAGGCACTGGAAACATTACAACAGATTTTATTTTTCCGTGAGTTTGATATCTCCTTGAAAGAAATCAAAGCTGTTTTGGACAATCCGGCTCTTGATAGAAATCAGATTTTACAAGTACAGCGAAAAATGTTGGTAACAAAGAAAGAACGAATGGAACGTCTGATTGCCAGCATTGATGACATTCTGAAAGGAGAGAACAAAATGGATTTTACAATTTTTACCAAAACAGAAGTAGAAGAAATGTTCCAAACCATGCTTGAGCATATGCCGGAGAATATGAGAAACATTGCAATTAAAGAATTTGGTAGCATTGAACAATGGGAAAAGCATTATATGGAAGTCGTATCTTCGGAAGAAATGCAGAAAGGCTATGCAAAGGTAGTTGAATGGTATGGTGGAAAGGACAAGTTTCTGTCTGTTGCCCGAACTCCCGTCAGCAAAGAAGTTGCAGAAAGCTATAACAAACGGATAGAAGCGATTTTGCAAAAACTGATTGCAAAACAGAATTGTGACATAGATTCTTTTGAAGTAAAAGAGCTTGTTGGAGAATATGGCTTTGTTATGAAACAGTTTTCCCAGATAAAAGAAGAAAAAGGCTTTATGATGGCACAGGCGCAATATTACCGCAATGAAAAAATCAGACCAATGATAGACGAAAAATACGGTGAAGGGGCTTCTGATTTCTTTGCACGGGCAATAGAGTCTTTTTACACAAACAGACAGGTAATCTAAATATTTGCCTAAATGTATCTCCTCATTCTATAGGTGAAACAGAATTTCAAATCTGAAATATACAGCCCATCACATCAACGTGACGGGCTGTACTTCCTTAATAGCGATATTTACTACATTCAGCCACATATATGCCTGCCACAAGCAATACACCAACGCCTACCAGCCAAAGTAGCAATAGGTTTATCGGTAAAATCATTCGGATATAATCTCCAAGATATACAACCACCATCAACAGCAGAATTGCAATGGATACAGTCCACATATTGATTCCTGACCGTACCTTCTTTCGATATTTATCCCACGCCATATGACAGATAAAAAAGAGCAGGATTCCGGTTATGATGAATAGCAGCGCCAATGCAATCCAATAAACGGCATTGCTCCATATCGGCTGACTAATCACGTCGGCGAGCAGTTGTGCAAGTCTACATTCTGCATCAACTATCATTTCCAGCACTTCTCCACAGCCATTCAAGAAAGTGGTAAAAAAATCCACGGTATCTTTCCAAAACGCCTCCTGCTGAAAAGCAGTCAGTATCATAGTTGTTGTGCAAAGCATCATAAAAAGGAACAGATAATTTTCCAAATACGCTTTTCGTTTACGGTAGTTTGTAATCTTCTTATCAAGCAATGACTGCTTACAGTTTTTGCACTTTTCATACAGCACTTTTCTCTCAACCTCTACTTCTTTAATCTTCATATGGCTTCTTGCATAAGCCGCATCCTGTTCTGCCTGTTTCTGCTTACGCAAAGCGGCATCTGCCTTATCGGTCAATTCCTCGTTTTCGAGCCTTAATCTTTCGTTGTCTTTCAGAATCCTGTCGCTCTCGTTCTGCTTCGCGATATGCTCTGCCTGTCTGCGAATCTTTAATGACTGCTCCTGAAGCTGCGTCGTTTGCTCTTGCATCAGCACCTGCACGTTCTGCCATTCGGATAAGGTCGGAAGCTGCTGTAGTTCGCTCTCTAATGCTTGTATGGTCTGTGTCTTTTCCGTCAGTTCCGCCTGCATTTGCTCCATCTGTTCCAGCATTGCCAGCAGATCTGAGTCTCTGTAACCTCTCAAATCGTTCATAAATCTCTTTTCTCCTCTCTAAAGCTTCATCAATTGTTCGTTTTCGTCGTTCAATTGCTGCACCAATGACTGCAACGAATTGATCTGTCTGTCCTTTTCCCTGATTACTTTCTCTGTCTGTGCCAAGTCCTGATTCGCCGCCTGCAGTTCCTCTGTAATCTCCAATATCAGTTCCTGCTGCTCTGTCATAAGTGCGAGCATCTCTTCCAGTATTGGAAGTTCGTTTTGCAATATTTCTTTCTCCATAGTGCATCCTCACTTTCATTAAATTGTCCTTTAGTTCCATCAGCCTTTTCCCTATTCCCAAAACAGTATCTTTCAGTTTGGAAATGATTTGGTTGAGCCGCTTTATTTCACGGTTAAGTTCCATCCGTTCCGAAACAAGCCCCCTCCGTTCCATCTCTCTGGCAACATAACCTTCGTGAATCGTGGGAATCCGTTCAATGCCCTGTCGTTTAAAGCTCCTGTGGTCTATCTGATTCTCCGGTGCAAGATACTGGTTGCACATATCCGCCCAGGAACTGCGCCACTTTTCAGCATTGGACTGACTATTCCAGTCATTAGACAGAACCGTAACACGTTTCCATAACTTCTCATTCCGCTTTCCAAGCTTCTGTAAACCGGTATTCTCATCCATCAATGGAATCCGTTCTCCGTTTTCATCCAGCGCATAAGTTTTCTTTTCCTTTGGAGCCCAGCTTCCATCTTCCTTGAATCCTCTGGTGGTCAGCAGGATATGGGCGTGTGGATTTTGGTGCAAAACTGTTTTCCCATCCACATGCTTTTCGTGAATTGCCATATCCGCACACATTCCAACGGAAGTGAAATTTTCTGCAATATAATTCTGCAAAAGTGTAATCTGGTCTTCCCTTGAAAGCTCAACCGGAAGTGCCACTTCAATTTCCCTTGCAAGCTGGGCATCCGATTTCTTTTCCACTTTCTGCACTTCGTTCCAGAGAATTTCCCGGTTCTGATATTCAAGTGGTGCATTGGCTGGGAGAAAAATCTCTGAATAGATTACACCGCTTTTCCTCGTGTAATCGTGCGTATATCCGGTTTCCTTTTCTTCCAATTTGACACCTGCCCGGTAAGCAGCTGCAGCAACTGCACCTTTTCCAGAACTACGGCTGACTATCTTAATGGAAAGATGAAAAATCGCCATCGTACCACCTCCCCGTATGATATTGAAAAACCGCATAGGCGGGTTTTGCTTTACCATTTTGCCGTATCCGGCACATAGCCGTCTGCAAGACCGCTCTCTGCGAAGAGTGCGATGCAACTGCACAAGTTGCTGTCATCCAAGTACACAACTTGGTCTGGCTGAAAGCCCCGCCGACGGAACGAGCCCGGCAAGCAAAGCGCAGACCGGTTGCCACTTGTGGCAAACTTATACAAGACAGGCTCTGCCTGTCTATAAGTGCGCCCTTCTCTCTAACGAGAAAAGGGAATTGCAAAAGCATTTCTGCCTCTGCAACTCCCAACATATAAAAAGAAGATACTGTGTTAATCATTCTCAGCACCTTCTGTTTCACTGCCCGTATCCGGGCACTTTTCCATTGCTCTGGTAAAATATTTTCCATTTCGTTCCTGCTGATTTAGGAAATTCAAAAGACGCATCACATCTTCCTCCACCAGCGGACGATCCAGTACCTTTTCCACGGTTCCTCCAATCTGGCACAGCAGATGGGTACGTTTCTTGCGTTCCTCTGCTTTTTGCTGCTGTTTGAGCCGTTTCATCTGTGCCTGATACTGTTTCGCCTTTTCCATTACCTGCTCATACTGTATTTCCTTTTCAGAAATGCGTTCCTCAATACTTCTCTGTGTTCTAGCCATAAGCGTGTTCCTCCTTCTAAACTGCTTCTGCTTCATCAGTAGCTGATGAAATTTCGTCTGTAAGTGCCACCGTACCCATCAGGTGTAGCAGCTTATCCTCTACGGTATCCGTTGTGTCTTCTGCGAAATGCACATTGACACGATAGGTGGTGTTTCCAATTCTTTTTGTAAAAGTGCCGGTACACTTTTCACCATTCTGTTTCTTCTCCATAAAAACCCTCCATTCCTTCAATAAACAATTGATAATCGAACACTTGTTTGCTATAATAAATGCATAGCAGTTGGGGCACGAATGGCAATGTGAATCGTTCCTTTTTTCATTTTCCGTTTTCTCCTTTCTTGGATTTGAGTAATCTGTTTTATCTAAAGCAATTACTCCTTCACCTAAAGGAGAAAATTCCGATGCAAAACGGAACTGTTTTGAAAAGATTTTTTGAAAAAGGATTTTTATATGGAGAGCAGAGAAGATTTTTATTTTGATGATTCGGATAATCCGGGATCAGATGATATGATAAAAAAAGAAGAACATTATAAATGGACGATTGCACTGGAAGAGGAAACTAAAGAAGATGCTTTCATCCCGGAAGAGGATTTACTGGAACAGGCAGAACCCGAAGTTGCCGAACGGCTGATATTAAAAAGAGACCTGCGAAAAGCTGCCATTACAAGAATGGAAGCAGCTGCCAGAACGCAGGGAGATTTTGAAGATGTCATTGACGCATGGGACAAAGAGGATAAAAATCGTGAAAGACGTGAGCGTTATCACGAGGTCTGCAGGGATGATGCCGAGGTTCCGTTTGAGTACAACATGTCTCCTGATGAGATTGTTATTCCGGCACCCATCCAAAGCGTGTACTGGCAGCAAATGATGAAGGGCGAATTTTTGGATGTAATATTTGACTGTCCTTATGAACTAAAGGAGCTTGTATGTGACAGCAGCATTTCACAGATACTAAGTGAATTGAGTGAAAAGCACAAAGCACTTTTCTACTTTTTATATATCAGAGATTACAGTACATGCTGTCTTGCGAAAATGTATGAGCAGTCTGACCGGAATATCCGCAAGGTGAGAGCAACCATTTTAAGGAAGATTCATAAAAAGCTGATTCCGATTTTGCAGTATAAATGTGATAACGGACTGTCAACAACTATGAAAGAACGAAACTTTTTAGAAAGACATTGCAGTACGGATGTATAGATGATATGATTGCCATGTAATCGAATTTTGTTTATAACAATTACTCTCAATAAAAACAGACATTTATGACGAAACAGAGGTATCAAAATATGGATAACATTTTTAAACGCACCAGTGCTCACTGGGTACGTTATGATAAATATGAATGGAAAGAATCGACTGACGGCATTTTGTACCTTACTCCGGCAAAAGACGCCGTGATGTCACTTTACAATCCCATCAAGGAGTATGAGGAGCTGGTACTGACCGCACTTGGAATTGGTCTTGATGTTATGCAGAAAAAAGCTTCTATGGAAGAACTAAAACAGAGGATTCAGATCTTTGCAGAACATTTTGGACTTCTTGGACTGATGACCGCACTTCCGACCACACCGGAATTTATCACCTATGATGCGGTATATCTTCCCAAGAATCATTTCATCAAGCAGGAAACACTTTCTACTGAAGATTACCTTGCATACTTTTTCCCTTTTGACGGAATTTCATTCAGAAAAAATGGACAAGAATCTGTGTGGAACTCGGATAACCGTGAAATGCTTGCAGTGATTATGGCAATGCAAGACAAACCACAGGCGGTGCTTATGAGCTTTCAAAAGGAATATGCTGAAAGCTATGAATGGATTACCACGGTATTCTCTGACTGGGCTTTTACCTTTGTTACCAGCTTTCTGTATTATCAGGATTATGATTCGTTGGAGGAAGCAGAACGGAATGTGTACCGAAAAGGAATGGAATGTTTTGGCGGCATCGCACCGACCTACCACATAGAACTTTTGGACAAGCCCACCATTGTCTGGGATTTCCATTCCCTGATGCTCGCCATTCAGATGATGTTTTCCTTTATGATAACGGATGAAAACTCTACGCTGAAACTGTGCAAGCACTGTGGAAAGATATTTGTAGCCAGCCGTTCCAATGTGCAGTTCTGCTCTCCGCAGTGTAAGAATCAGCACAATGTATATAAAAGCCGTGCGAAAAAGAATGAAGAATAAACTACCAGAAATATACGAGGGAGGAACATAATGATAATATATATTTATGATGACGAAAAAGGAAAAACAAATGCCCTTTCCATTGACAAAGAAAATGTAGCAGATGAGGAACTGGAATTTTTCAATGACCACAGTATTCGAAAAGTCTGGCACTCCAGTGAAGAAGAATGGTATCTTTCGATCGTCGATGTCGTACAGGTACTAACTGATAGTGCTGACCCAAAACAATATATCAAAAAGATGCGTGCCCGTGATAAGGAGCTTGAAGCCAAGTGGGGTACAATTTGTACCCCACTTCAAATGTTAGCACCTGATGGGAAGATGCGAAAAACACAGGCTGCCAACACAGAAGGAATTCTTAGAATCATTCAGTCAATTCCTTCACCAAAAGCTGAGCCATTTAAAACATGGCTGGCAAAAGTCGGTGCAGAAAGATTGGAAGAAATTGCAGATCCTGAGAAAGCAATGGAACGTGCAGTTGCTACATATAAAGCAAAAGGGTATTCAGATAAATGGATTTCACAACGTCTCAGAACCATTGAAATTAGAAAAGAATTGACCGATGAATGGCAGAATGCAGGTATAAAGGAATCAAAAGAATTCGCAGCACTTACGAATATTCTTACCATCGCATGGTCTGGGAAGTCCGTTCAGGAATATAAAAAGTTAAAGGGATTAAAGAAAGAGAATCTGCGCGACAATATGACAAACACCGAGCTTGCTCTTAATCTCTTAGCCGAGGTTTCAGCAACCGAAATATCACGAAACAGACAGCCGGAAGGGTTTTCACAAACGAAGGAAGTTACGATTGCAGGTGGCAAAATCGCCGGGGATGCACGCAAGGCACTTGAAGAACAGCTTGGACACAGTGTTTTGTCAGAAACCAATGCAACTACACCAGAATTGTTAGATGATACTGAAAACAACAAATAATAATTACCGTAAAATAACTTAAAACAGGGTGCAGGCTAACGGTCTGCCCCTTATTTTTGTATCATATTTATAAGAATTTGACAGGCAGCACCAAACTTATTTTTTACTTTGTCCTATCTTTTTCTTTATCTGATTCGTTATACATAATAGAAAGATAATTTGATTTCACTAATGGGAAAGGAGAGTGTAAGTGGACGCAGATTTTTTACTAATAAGGAGAATGAAGCGGGGCGATGAAGCAGCTTTTGATATTTTTGTTCATAAATATTATGAATCTATATTAACATACTGCTGCTATCACTGTCCCGATACATCATACGCCGAGGATCTTACGCAAGAGGTCTTTGTACGCTTTTTTGAAAAACTCTCCAATTACCATTATATGGGTAAAACCCTAAACTATATGTATACCATAGCCGGAAATCTTTGTCGTGATTATTATAAAAAGGCAAGGGATGACTTGTGGGATGGTGCATCAAATGAGATAGGGGATATGTCTGATATTTTGGAATTGGATGGTATCTTGGATAAAATTACAATCGAAGATGCTTTGAAAAAATTGCCTGATGAATTGCAGGAGGTCATTATTTTCCACTATTTTAGAGATTTGAAATTATCTGAAATAGCAGAGCTTCTGCAAGTTGGATTACCACTTGTGAAATATCGAATCCAAAGGGCGAGATTGTTATTAAAGAATTTGTTGAAGGAGGATTGATTTTATGAACGCAAATAAGCAATCTAATGAGAATAAGAGCGATAAAACAGTCATTTCTGATGAACAGAAAATCAGATTGACGGTAAAGAAATCATTGGAAGCTTTCTATGCTGCGGAAGAGAAAAAAACACTGTCATATCATGAGTTCCTATGGACACAGTTAAATGTAATTGAAAAGAAATGGTGGCTGTTTCAATTTCTGCTTCTTTTTTGTTTGTGGTTTATCTTGAAAAATGCAGATGATGACTTTTATATCCAAAGAAGTCTGGGAGTAATTGCATCATTATTCGTCATTTTAGTTATCCCGGAATTTTGGAAAAACTGTTCAAACAAATCTATGGAAATCGAAGCTGTTTCCTATTTTTCCTTAAAACAGGTGTATGCAGCAAGAACACTATTGTTTGGCATTGCAGATACTCTTTTATTGACTGTGTTCTGCGGTGCCGCAACCGTTGGTCTGCATTTTGAGCTGCTTCAACTGATGGTTCAATTTTTGCTTCCGTTAAGTGTAACAGCCTGCATCTGTTTTGGCACGCTATGCAGTAAATATTCTTTTAGCGAAGGATCTGCGATTATCTTATGCGTCTTATGGAGTGCTATATGGCTGTTTATCGTCCTAAATGAAAATATCTATGAAAAGATTGCTGTTCCAGTCTGGATACTGTTGATTGGATTCGCAGCTATTTATATGTTTCTTGCAATCTATCGCTTATTGAATCATTGCAATCATTATTTGGAGGTGTTACAAAATGGAAGTGAAATTTAATGATTTAACGAAGAAATTCGGAAACTTTACGGCTGTAGACCATCTGACCATGACTATGACAAATGGCGTGTATGGGCTGCTGGGGGTAAACGGAGCAGGAAAAACAACGATGATGCGAATGCTTTGTACATTGCTGAAACCTACAAGCGGAAGTATTACCTGTAATGGAAAAGACATTTTTGAAATGGATAGTGAATATCGAAATTTACTGGGATATTTGCCACAGGATTTTGGGTTTTACCCCGAATTTACGGTGCAGGACTATTTGATGTACATTGCATCTCTAAAAGGAGTACGCCCTGCTGTTGCTAAGAAACGGGTGAAAGAGCTGATTTCTAAAGTTGGTCTTTCCAAAGTCGCCAACAGAAAGATGAAAAAATTGTCAGGCGGCATGAAACGTAGAGCAGGAATCGCACAGGCAATGTTAAATAATCCTGCAATCCTGGTATTAGACGAACCGACAGCAGGGCTTGATCCGAATGAGAGAATTCGTTTTCGTAATTTGATTAGTGAATTGTCAGAAGAAAGATTGGTACTATTGTCTACTCATATCGTATCAGATATTGAATATATCGCAAACCAAATCTGGTTGATGAAAGATGGAAAACTGGTGCGCAGCGGAACATCGGATGAACTCATTCGTACCATGCCGGTAGATGTATGGGAATGTTTTGTAAGAAAAAGTGCGGTCTCTTCTATGGCTGAAAAATATAAGATTTCAAATATGAAAGCAGAGTCCGATGGCGTGGAGTTAAGAATTATCTCTAAAGAAAAGCCGGTTCCCGAAGCAAAATGCGTGGAAGCGTCTTTAGAGGATGTATTTTTGTATTATTTCGGAGAAAAGGCAGGTGATAAAAATGCTGAATTTTGAGTTGAAGAAAGTGTTTTCTAAATCCATGAACAAAATTGTAATTTTGCTTATGGTTGTGATTACGATAATTACCAGCATTTTGACTATTAACAGAGTAGAATATGTGGATGAAAACGGGAATCATTCGGTTGGGTTTACGGCTGCTAAGAATCTAAGAGACGCAAGGAACGAATGGTCAGGCTATCTTACCGATGATGTACTGAAAAAAGTGATTGCCGAAAACAGGAGAATTAACAATTCCGATGAAGCACGGTCTGATGACATTGCAAAACAGAATCAGGCATTTTCAGAGAAACAAGGCATTTTGGGTATTCTTGATGTTATCAATTTCGCATGGAGCGATTACAGAGACTACAATTTTTTTGCCGCTGACAGCGTATCCGAGGACGATGTAAATAAGCTGTATGAAAAGCGGATTTCTACATTGAAAAATTGGTTGGATTCCGGTAAGGAATATTATACGCAGAAAGAAAAGGATTTTTTGATTCAACGATATGAAGCGTTGGACACTCCATTTTACTATGAATATACGGATGGTTGGGCAGCATTGCTGCAAAACATATCAACATTTATTTTGATGTTAGCTTTGATGATTGGTTTTTTGGTCTCAGGTATTTTTTCAGACGAGTTTCAAACAAAAGCAGATTCCATCTTTTTTTCTGCTAAGATGGGAAGAAACAAGGCTATTGTATCAAAAGTAGGTGCAGGTTTTCTGATCACCTCAGTTTTCTATATAGTGTTTGTATTGCTTTATACGTTGACTATCATTTGCGTACTTGGTGCAGATGGCGCAGGTTGTCCGCTTCAATTAGATATGTGGCGGTCTGTTTACAATATTACTTTTTTCAAGGCATATCTTTTTATTGTAGCAGGCGGTTATATCGGTACATTATTTGCAGCTACGCTTGCTATGTTAGTATCTGCATTTAGTCACTCCACTGCTACCGCAATTATTGTACCTTTTATTGTTTTGTGTGTATTTCCTTTTTTAAGTCGAATTATTACGCTGCCGGGTTTCTGTTCCTTTTTCCCGGATCAGTTGTTGGATATTTATAATGACTTAAAAGAATCAGCTTTGATTGAAATTGGAGGAAAAATTATGACCTCTGCAACGGTAATTGTGCCTGTTTATGCCGTAGTTTGTCTGATCCTTCAACCTATATTATATCGTGTTTATAAGAGAACGGAGATTAAATAAGTGAAACGGCATGGACATAAAAAGAGAATGCGAAAATGGGTACTGCTTCTCTCTGCTTTGATTATTATACTTTATGTGCTGGCTGTAAAGGGAATTGGAATTACACATCATGCTGCAAATAATGATTATGGCTGGAATTTATTGCTTGTTAATCATGAAAACTACATTCCCCATAATTATAAGGTGGAGCTGACCGAACTATCTAATGGCGAAAAAGTTGATTCTCGAATCTATCCGGACTTGCAGAATATGTTTGATGATGCAAGGGCGCAAGGATATGGGCTGTTTGTTGCCGCCGGCTATCGTACAACAGAAAAGCAACAACAACTGATGGATGAGAAAATAGACGCATATAAAAATGAGGGTCATAGCAGTTCAGAGGCAAAACGACTTGCAGAGCAATGGGTGGCAATACCGGGAACAAGCGAACATCAGATGGGCATTGCTGTTGATATAAATGCCGATAAAACAGTTAATTCCAGCGATGCTGTCTATACATGGCTTGCTGAAAACGCATACAAATATGGTTTTATCAAGCGTTATCCATCTGACAAAACGGATATAACCGGAGTGATTAACGAACCCTGGCACTATCGGTATGTTGGAAAAGAAGCAGCAAAAGAAATATATTCACAGGGTATATGTCTTGAAGAGTATATTGATGAATTAGACCGCAATAAATAAATATTCACAATCGTAGCTGTTTAAGGCTGATTAGTGTTGTATAAATGCTGACAACAATTCTAAAAGCTATAAAATATGTTGTATCACTTTTTAAACAGTGCTATAAAGAAAATTTGAATTTGAAGAGGTAGTGATTATGAAAAGATTGATAGCAATGGTTCTTTGTCTTTTATTTGTTATATCTTTAGCTGGTTGTGGAAAAGGAAATACAAAAAATTTAGTTATTGATTATGGGACATCATCTATATACACAAAAGATGACATGGATGAAGCTATTGATGTTATAAAGAAACAATTTGGTTCTTTTGAGGGGTGTGAATTGCACAGCCTATCTTATACATCTGATGATGCGTGCAATAATGAGGATAATATTGCCTGGATGAATGAATTGGAGGAAGCAAACGACAATAAAGAGAATTTCACACAATGTATTTCGTTTGATAGTAGTTTCAGGTCACCTAAAAATGGAGGTGGAGCGTGGAACGCTAATGAAGAATACACATGGTCATGGTGGTTGGCGCGTAGCGAAGGCGGAACGTGGAAATTAATGACTTGGGGATATTAACGATCGGTTCCTAAGTAACGAATAACAGTTTGTCGTAAACATTTAACATTCTATTATTAAAAAAACAGTTCCGTTTATCGCCTCAAATTTCTCCTATGAATGAAGGAACAATTTCTGACTTTATGACAGGGTTATATGCCCTGTCATTTTTATGGCCATTTTTAGAAAATTTGTTCCCAAATCACAAGATTATATAGCAGTGACCTCGTATCTATGGTAGAATAAATTCATCCATAGATGCCCGGTCACAGAGGTATTGCTACCTCGGAAAGGAGATTTTATGAAGAGACCGGACAATAACAAAATAGTAGCACTTTATGAGCGACTGTCGAGAGATGATGAACTGAATGGAGACAGTAACAGCATTGTAAACCAGAAGAAAATGCTTGAAAAATATGCCAAAGAACAGGGTTTTACGAACCTTTCTCACTATACCGATGATGGTTATAGCGGTACGAATTTTGACAGACCCGATTGGAAACGATTGACTGCTGACATTGAAGAAGGGAAAATCGGATGTGTTATCGTCAAGGATATGAGCCGAATCGGCAGAAATTATCTGGAAGTAGGCTTTTATACGGAGGTTTTATTCCGAGAAAAAGGCGTCCGCTTTATAGCAATTTCCAATGGTGTTGACAGTTCACATTCTGAATCCAATGAATTTGCACCATTCTTAAACATTATGAATGAATGGTATGTGCGTGATACCAGCAGGAAAATCAAGTCTGTACTTCGCAACAAGGGTATGGAAGGCAAGCATCTGACTTCTAATGCCATCTACGGATACAAAAAAGACCCGGAAGATAACAACCACTGGCTTGTTGATGAAGAAGCCGCTGCTGTGGTAAGACGCATTTTTCAGTTGATTATTGAAGGGAATGGACCGATGCAGGTTGCGAGAATTCTTACAAACGAAAAGGTTGAACGTCCTTCCTACTATCTTGCAAAACAAGGACTCGGTACTTGCAGAGGTAACTGCGATATGACAAGACCTTATTCATGGACTGCTACAACCATCACAGACCTTGTGTCTAAACCGGAATATATGGGGCACACTGTAAATTTTAGAACGTTCAAGGAATCCTATAAAGACAAGCATTCCCAATATACTAATCCGGAGGACTGGCTGATATTCAGAGATACACAGGAAGCTATTGTTGATGAAGACACGTGGTATATGGTTCAGAAAATCAGAAAGACCAAGCACCGCCCAATCGCACAGGGCAAGGCAAATCCATTGACCGGACTCTTGTTTTGCGCAGACTGTGGTGCTAAAATGTTTAACCACCGCACAAAAGGCTATGAGAAAAAGGATAAGGATGGGAATCCAACTGGTAAATATACCAATGCACAGAATAATTACACCTGCTCTACTTACAGCAAGGCAAAGGGACATTTTGAAAACAAATGCTCCCAGCACCACGTAAGAACAGATGTGGTCAGAGACCTGATTTTGACAACACTGCAATATACGGCAAGCTATGTCAAAGAACATGAGGATGAATTTCTGGAAAAGGTTAGAAAATCCAATGTTTTGAAGCAGGAAGCAGATACGAAGGCTCTCACAAAAAAGATTACAAAATCCGAAAAGCGGGTTGCTGAGCTTGATCATCTGATAAAACGCATTTATGAAGATAATGTATCCGGGAAGCTGTCGGATAAGCGTTTTGAATTGCTGTCTGCTGATTACGAAAAAGAGCAGTCGGAATTAGAAGAATTCCTTACTTCTGCCCGAGAGCAGTTAGCCACAGCAAAGGAAGAAGCTTCCAATGTTGATAAATTCATCGCACTGGTTCATAAGTACACAGATTTTTCTGAACTAACCACACCAATGATTCACGAATTTATAGACAGAATTGAAGTTCACGAAGCTGACAAGTCAACAGGGGAACGCACACAAGAAATCGACATTTATCTCAAATATGTAGGCAAGCTGGATGTTCCAATGCCAGAACTGACCCCGGAAGAATTAGCCGAAGAAGAACGGAAGCGTCGCAAACGTGCGTGGAATCGAACCTACAACCGACGCAAAGCTGAGAAAGAACGTGCTGAAAAAGAAAAAGCAGCTTTAGAAGCTGCAACTGATACTGACAAATCTAAAAAGGGAGCATAGGCTACTGCCGGAAACTCCCATTACATAAGGGTTTCAAGCCCGCTTCTAAAAATATCCCTATGAAAGTTAAACATGGGAATGTCTGAGTGCATGAATTTTGATACGGTGTACGCCTGCCAATCCAGCAAGCTTTTCTAATGCCCGTGGGAGGGTGTGCTTACTGGTGGGAATCCCATTATAGCTTAGTACAAGGTCGCAGCCCTTTAAAACCTTTTGCTGTACTTCCTGCCATGCTTTTAATTCTTTAATGGTATCTGTGTCAATATAGATAGTGCGAATACTGGCTTGTGTCTTTGGTTCCATAAATTTGTATTCATCCATTGTTTTATAGTACAGCGTTTTCGTTATACTTAAAAGTCCGGTTTCAAAGTTGATGTCCGACCATTGCAGGGCTGCGGCTTCTCCGATTCTCATTCCGGTCATAAACAGGAGCCAGTATGAGATGAAAAGGTAATGTTCGTAATAATCGCCCTTGTAGAGCAGGGAAATTACCTTTTGAAATTCATCCAGTGTCCAAAAATCCACTTTTGTTTTCTTGCTCTTGATGTTTCCTATCATTCGTGACGGATTTTTCTTTGCAAGACCGAGAACAACTGCTCTGTCAAAGGCAATGGAGAGCATACCCTGTACAATACGGATATAGTTTGGACTAAATTCTTTTGCGAGTTCAAGCTGCCAGTTCTGGACGTTAATGGGTTCTATCTCATCCACCGTCATTTTGTAAAAGTATGAAAAATGCTTCTGAATGGTAGAACGGCGGTTCAGATAGGTACTTTCCTTTACCTGTGTTTTATACCAAGGCAGGTAAGTTTCTTCAATGAACTGTTGAAAGGATAGCTGCTGTTTCTTTTCCGTTAATTCCTCTGTGGATGTCAGCATAAGCTTTGAATATGCTTCTCTAGCTTCCTTTTTTGTCTTGAATCCGCTTTTGTATTTCTGAATCTGTTTTCCGGTAATCGGATGAAAACCTAAGTTTGCTCTAAAATAATAAGTTCCGTTTTCTGCTTTCTTAATAGGGTCTTTTGCCATGATTTCACTCCTTACATAAATGTGCAAGAAGTACAATCAGTTTGATTTATCAGTAAAAGTAATCCCTAGCAATTCTTCCACAGCTTCTCTGGGAACCCTGTCCAGTTTGCGTGACTGATAGTAGGTATGCCCTTTTGAAATCATAAGTTTTTTTGCTTCTCTTATGATGTCTGCTGCGAATGAAGTCCCATAACCCAGTTCTATTAAGTCTTTTTTTGTTACTGTAATCATGTTCCTCCTTTCCATAGACCAGATATGGAACCCTCAATATCTGTCTATATTATATCAGATTTTATGGCAAAAGTAATATTAAGCTGTCTCTTATACACATCTCCGAGCCCAC
>ERZ1027001.94-NODE-94-length-64863-cov-13.674701_pt1 | contig 64863 bp, 53 predicted proteins | sample MGYA00519452_ERZ1027001 | MGnify/ENA primary metagenome ERZ1027001 (study PRJEB26926, sample SAMN06164867) | human gut metagenome | biome: ENVO:00009003; feature: ENVO:2100002; material: ENVO:00002003 | host: Homo sapiens | place: USA | collected 2012 ...
ACTTTATACTATTCGATTTATTTCATATTTTGGGATACAAGATAAAACACAAAGATAAAGCTGCATTGGATAAAGTCATAAAAAAATTTTTGGTAGAATTTTCAGATGCCGATGTCGATAAAAAATTGGTGAATAAAATCATAAAAATATTTATGGAAGGAGATATGGGAAAATTACAGAATCTTGCGGAGGATTTTCGACTCAAAGAAGAAAGCGAGTATATAAGGTGCATTATTAGCAATTACAACTTTAAAGAGACGATGCCTAAAACTGTAATGGTAACAGCAACTATGAGTGCGGGAAAGTCTACATTTATTAATGCCCTCATTGGAAAATATGTTTGTCTTTCACAGAATATGGCATGTACAAGTAAGATTCACAGAATCATTAACAAGCCATTTGAGGACGGATTTATAGATAAGTATGATCATGATTTAGCGTTGGCGGCAGGGAAAGAAGAACTACTGCATAACAATGAATCAAATCGATCAGATAGGATTATTGTAGGAACAAGATTTATTGGAGAGTTATGTAACGATAGGATTATAGTAAACGATTCGCCGGGTGTAAATTTCAGTAGAAACTATGAACATAAAAGCATTACGGAAAAGATAATAAAAAGCAGGAAATTTAATTTGCTTATCTATATTATGAATGCCACGCAATTGGGTACAAATGATGAGAGTTCGCATCTTGAATATGTGAAAAAAACAATAGGAAGAACACCCGTTTTGTTTCTGATCAATAAAATTGATACATTTAATATTGAGGAGGAAGATATAGAAGCAACGATCAAAAGACAGATAGACTTTCTTAAGAAAAAAGGATTTAAAAATCCAATGGTTTGCCCTGTTTCTTCAAGAGCAGGATATTTGGCAAAGCGGTTTATGAGTACGGGACTATCCAGGACTGAGATGAGAGAACTTTACAGTTTAGTAGATAAATTTGAACAAATGAATTTGCCGGAGTACTACGCGAAAGCATTTAAAAAAATTTCAGTACCGGATTCAGAAAAAGAAGAAGAGCAACTTTTAAAGACAAGCGGAATGTCGTATGTTGAAAAAGTAATTCAAGTATTAACAACAGGAGGAAATGAAAATGGCACAGATGTACGTTAAATATAATCCATATCGTATGGAGACACAGGTTACAGTAAATGGAAATCCTATCTCTACAGATAGTATTCTTTATAAGATTGTAAAAGGAAAAAGATTACAGGAGTGGGTTGGAAAATTCCCACAAATGTTAGTGGAAGAATTAAATACAGTAGAATTTGATATTGAATTTTGCGGTATGGTACTGGATTGGGATGATTTTGAGGATGCTTTTACAAATGCCCAGAATACAGGTGTGATAAAAAAGCTTAATCTTAAATTTACAGAAGGGAAATCTGATGAGGATATCAATGAAAAAATAGTAAATATATTTACGGATTTACAGGATGGACCGGTGGATGATTTCAGAGAGCCAAAGCTGATAAGAGCATTTGCTAATATTAATAACTCAATATTTCCGATTAATGTAATTGCAACAATGAGTTCTGGAAAATCCACATTAATTAATGCACTTTTAGGAAAGAAATTAATGCCTTCTAAGAACGAAGCATGTACAGCTACCATAACAGAAATATTAGATAATGATAAGGAACAATTTATTGCAACGGTTTACGATGAGGATAATGTAGTACTTCAAGATGTGCCAGATCTTACTTATGATATTATGGCAGAATTAAACGATAATGAAAATGTTCATAAAATTGTAGCAGAAGGGGACATACCATTTTTAGATGCAAAGAGTACGGCACTTAAGTTAATAGATACACCAGGGCCGAATAATTCACAAAATCAGGCCCATAAAAATACTACATATAGAGCGATTAATAATGATTCAAATAATCTGATCCTTTATGTGTTAAATGGGACACAACTTTCAACGAATGATGATGCCGCATTATTATCATATGTTGCTGACCAGATTAAAAAGGGTGGAAAACAGGTAAGAGACAGATTTCTGTTTGTTATAAACAAGATGGATGGATTTAATCCTGAAGAAGAGAATATTGAAAAAGCAATCAATGCAGCTAAGATGTATCTTGCCTCTTATGGGATTGAGGATCCGCAGATTTTCCCTTGTTCAGCTTATACAGCATTAAATATCAGAACATATTTTGATAATGTCGATATTGAAAATTTGACAAGAACAGATGAAAAAAAATTACCATCAGCAGCGCGTGATACACTTCCGATGATTGACAAATTTATTGAGTATGAATCAATGCATTTAGAGCAGTATTCAACCCTATCACCAAGTGCACAGAGAGAGCTTGACTATAAACTGAGCCAGGCAGAAGAGAGAGAAGATGTTAAAGAACAGGCACTGATCCATTGTGGTATTTATTCTATTGAAGCAGCTATCACTGCTTATGTTAAAAAGTATGCAAAGACGAAAAAGATAAAAGATCTGGTGGAATCTTTCCAGGAAGTTTTAGACAGTACACAGGTATTGGCAAAGGCAAAGGATAAGGTAGCCACAGATGAAGAAGCGGCAAAAGCCTGTGCAGAAAGGGCTGCCGCAGTAAAAGAAAAGATAGATAATGGGAAAGAGGCAGAAATATTTAAGGAAAAAATTGCGGCATTAAATCCAATAGAGACCATTGAGAGTAAGGCAGAGATGCTAAAGGCAGAAGCAGCGCGTAAGACAAGTCGTGTGTTTGAGCCATACGGAGATGTGCTTACAAATAAGGAAGAAGCTAAGAGACTGGTTGGTCAGTTTACGATAATGAGTTCAGACTGTATTGCAGAGTTGACGTCGGAGTTAGAAAGCGTTATTAACAGAGAGGTAATGGAGACCGGAGAACATATTCTTATGGAATATCAGGAGAAACTGGAAAAGATTGATGAAGATGCTACGAATAAACAACTTGACTTTGGTACGGCGGATCTTATTAAAGGTGCTTTAAGTAGTATGAGAGAAGAGGCAGTGACATGGTGTTCTGATGAATTTGCTGCGGAGACTGTAGATAATGTAGGAGAAGTTTCGTATGAAGAAAAAGTATACTATGAAAAAGTGGGTCAGGAAGAGGAACAGGTAGTAGTTGGTGTGGAAGAGGTAAAAGTAGGAACAAAGAAGGTAAAATGTGGTTCTCATAAGGAAAAGACTGGAACGAGAACCGTTCGTAACCCTAAAAAGAGATGGTGGAAAATCTTCACCCCTAAGTATATTGAAGAGGATGTATACGAAACAGTAGATGATTATAAGGACGAAGATGTATATGAGACAGTGGCAAAGTATGAAACAGTAATGAGAGATATTTATGAGGAACATAGAGAACAGATAGAAAAATTTTCTGTTGAAACAGCAGTTATACAAGCAGGATTAGTGAGTAAACTGCGAAGAAGTTTAGATGAAGGTATAGAAGGTGCATTGGATTATGCCAAAGAACAAATTGAAGGTATCAAAGAACAGTTTGCAGGACTTTTTGATGAATTGGATGCATTGATCAAGGAGAAATATACGGAACTTGAAGAATGTGTAAATGACCAAAAAACAAAAGAAGAAGAACTAGAGAAAAATAAGAAATTGCTTAAGTGGATTGAAAAAAATAAACAAGAAATTAACAGTATTCTTGATATTTAGAGAGGGGTTTTGATATGTTAGCAGAAATAAAAAAATATGCAGATAAAAGAGATATGAAAGGACTTCGTTACATCTTTGTTGACTGTTTAGATGTGGACCCGACATTTGAGAAATACCGTGCAGATTATGAATATTGTAAGAGTATGGATGGCTTTTTTGAATCTTATAATGAGCTGCATGGTATAGTTTCAGATCAGGGTAAATGGAACATGCAATATTGGGAGCAGCTAAAACTTGATCTGATGAAAAATTTTTCGGAAAAACGTTTTGAACATATGATAAAGGTTGCAAAGGTTGTATATGCAGCTAAAATAGAAAGACTTTTATCAGAAAGAGAAAGTAAAAGTTTGGATGTCATTAACAAAAGTTCTCAGGCAGAGACACATAGACAGCTGAATGAATCTGCAAAAACGAGGAAGACAGTTGATACTACAAAGAAAATGACAAAAACAGAAATACAAGAGAAACAACTGGAAGCTAAAAAGAAAGCATTGGAAATTGAAAATCAAAGGATTGAAGCTGAACAAAGAGCAAAAATGGAGGAAATCGAAGCTAAAAGGAAAGCGAATATGAAGGGGCAAGTTGCAAATTTGGGTGTGGATTCCTCAAAAAAAGGAATGGGGATTGTATTGGTAATAGTTGCAGTAATAGTTGTGGGAACAGTGATCGTAATTCTACATTAATACAATCCCCGAATGATCCACAGAGTACAGCAAACCAATTATTAAGTAAGGGACCGGGATATAAGAGTATCTATGATTCTGGGTGGAGAAGGGTTGAAATATCAAAGAAGAGTTTACGGATTGTCTGGAAAGATAAAGATGGTAAATTACATGAAAATCTGTATATCAAAGAGCTGGATCCGGAAAGAAAACGGAAGATGGGATATAAAAGCGAAAATTGGTCTTTATATCCAGATAAGAAGAATTGTAACTATTGGATTTTGCAACAAAGAAATGCACAGAATAAGCCCACAGGAATTATAAGGATGATTGAGAAGGGTAAAGCAGATAGAAAAGGGCTCTTTATAGATCGAAATGAGATAATTGCCCATTCAGAAAGTGATTGGATTTACTATGCAAAGAGGGGGGTAGATATATGAGATGGGAGGAAGAGATTCAAAATTATGATACAAAACCGTATGATGTTCCGATTTCGACTATTGGCTCATCAGCAGAAAGGGAAAACAACATGAGAGATGCAGATAAGATGCTATATGCAGAACCGGAACCGGCAAGGATGAATTTAGATGTTTTGCAGAATAATCTCGGAAATTGTCTCAACATCATAGATAATGAAGTAATGAAAGGCTATGTTACTAAGCTTGAACAGATGCCGATTATTAAGCCGGATAGTTATATAGAAAAGGATATGAAGCATATTCACTTTTTCAGGATATCTGAATTAGTCTATCAGGAGGATGAATTCTCAGTTGATAAATTAGCAATGATGTTTCAGGCGCTTTCTAATCGAGCATGTACGTTGGTGTTGATGCTGAAAAGTGATGGGGAAAAGACAGATTTTTATTTAGGTGCAAGACCTATGGGAGAGAATTCGGCAGGAACTTTGTTTCAGATGTTAAAACAGAGTTTATTAGGATTTTTTCCGGGAAGTAAGATTACGGAATATTATGATGAGGATATGACAGCGGATATGCAATCACTTAAGCCTGGTTGCATATCTGCAGTGACATGTGTAGCAGATTACAAACAGGAGCAGGATGCGGTAAGTAATAAGGAGTTTATCCAGGGGCTTGAAAAATTTGTGTATGCATTACAGGGAAAGGCATATACAGCAGTATTGATTGCTGATAATCTCAAACATGATGATCTATTAAAGCGAAAGCATGAATATGAACAAATATATACCCAGATTTCCCCATTTGCCAATATGCAGATGAATTTTACAGTATCGGATGGTGGAAGTTCATCAATAGGAAGTAGTGCGGCTTTGACAAAAAGTACGGCACATACGGCTACAACAGGAACATCGGAATCAGAGAACAATACAACATCACATACGGTTGGAACTACAGAGCATGTAGGTAGTACAGACACAGTTACACATACGACTAACGAATCAGAGGCAGATGGAAAGACACATACAAAAGGCATCACAGAGGGTACAAGTGAGACAGGGACGGATAGTATATCTGTAGGAACGTATGGTGGTGCCACAAGGAAAATAAATGTTGGAGTAACTGCAAGCAAGAGTCATTCGGTTTCGCGTGGAACAACTCATGCAGAGTCCACGTCAGATGCCATATCTAAAACGTTGACGCATGGTTACAGTGATTCGGATGGCCACAGTGACAGCAGAAATTATGGTACATCAGAAAATAATGGTACCTCAAGGAGCATTGGAACTGCTAATACAGAAAGTGTTTCTGATACAATGGGAGAGGCATTCAACTTAGTAAACAGTCAGACACTGACAGATACATTTGGTACTTCAAAAGGGGTAACTTTAAATGCTCAGAATATGACATTAAATCTTGCATTGCAACGAATAGGAAAACATCTGGAACGGATTGAGGAATGTGAAAGTTTTGGAATGTGGAATTTTGCAGCATACTTTCTTGGAGAAACAGCGGCAGAAATTGAAACAGCAGCTAATATGTATAAAGCAGTAGTAGCAGGAAATGATAGTGGAATAGAGAGTAGTGCCATTAATACATGGATAGATGAAGAGTCTATACAGGATTTATTTGGATACATCCGGAATTTTATACATCCACAATTTCTGTATAGAGGATTTAGTTATGATGAAGATAGAAACATTATGGTAAATCCTTCAGTGATGGTAAGTTCTAATGAACTGGCAATACATATGGGATTACCAAGACACTCGATACGAGGTCTTCCGGTTGTAGAACACACACCTTTTGCACAGGAAGTAATTACCAGAAGAGAATTATCGGACAAAAAAATTGAACTTGGAACTATATACAATTTTGGACAGAGGACAAGTACAGATGTGACATTGGATGTAAACAGTCTGTCAATGCACACCTTTGTTACAGGTTCAACAGGCTCAGGAAAGTCAAATGCAGTATATCATTTACTGGCTGAATTGAAGAAGAAAGAAATACCGTTCTTAGTGGTAGAACCCGCAAAGGGCGAATATAAGAATGTGTTTAAGAATGTCCGATGTTTTGGAACGAATCCAAGGATTGGTGAAATGCTGAGAATCAATCCGTTTTCATTTCCGGAAGAAGTTCATGTATTGGAGCATATTGATCGGATAGTTGAAATCTTTAATGTGTGTTGGCCAATGTATGCCGCAATGCCAGCAGTTTTAAAAACATCTATAGAGCAAGCATATATATCGGCTGGTTGGGATCTTGATCTGTCAGAGAATATCAGAGTTCCGGGATTGTACCCAACATTTGATGATGTTTTGAGAGAACTGAATACAACTATTAAAAATTCTGAATATTCAGAAGAAACAAAAGGTGATTATATAGGCTCGCTTTCTACAAGACTAAAGTCATTGACAAATGGAATAAATGGAAGAATTTTTGTTAATGATGAACAGAACATGGAAGAACTTTTTGATCATAGTGCAATCATTGATATTAGTCGAGTGGGGGCGATGGAGACAAAGTCTTTAATTATGGGCTTGGTAGTGTTAAAACTTCAGGAATATCGTATGGCTAAAGCAACAGAAATGAATTCGCCGATAAAGCATATTACAGTACTAGAAGAGGCGCACAACTTATTGAAGAAAACTTCAACCGAGCAGGGGGCAGAGATCTCAAACATAGTAGGGAAATCAGTGGAGATGCTGACAAATACGATTGCAGAGATAAGAACGTATGGAGAGGGTTTTATAATAGTAGATCAGGCTCCAAATTTATTAGATACAGCTGCTATCAGAAACACGAATACGAAGATTGTATTAAGGTTACCGGAGAGTATAGACAGAGAAATTACTGGTGGAGCTATTGCATTAAAAGAACGCCAATTTGCCGAACTTTCAAAATTGCCAACGGGTGTTGCAGCAGTATATCAGAATGACTGGCAAGAAGCAGTATTGTGTACACTGCCTAAATATGAGTCATTTGATTATGTGACAAATAGAGAAAAACCGGAACAAATATTGAAAATGCAGACAATAAAAAGGGATAGATTGTTGCATCTGCTTTTGAAAAAGAAACTTACAGAGCAAGAACAAAAAGAGGCATTGAGAGAAATTGCAACAGCGAATGCTCCTGCAAAAGTGCGTAAAGATTTAATTCTTAATATAGAAAAAAGAAATAACGTATATGAATGGGCGGTTGCTGATTATATTGATAAGAATTATGAATTTAAGTATGTATTTACAGGTACTTCAAATTGTGATAGTCTTGAAGAACTAAGTCATATTATCAGTCAGAACATAGAAGAAATCTTTACTGATTTTAATGAACAGGAAATGCTTTCGATTATGTATTATATCTGTAGAGTTGAGCATGAGAAACATCCTGAAAATATTGCGATTGAGCAATTAAGAAAGAATTATCTGAGAGAGAGGGTAATGTGATGAGGATAGGACATGATGGTGATGATTTTAGATCAAGATCATCATTGGAACATACAGAAGGAAGAGTCAAAGATTTTGAAGCTGAACGCCCATCTGATTTTGAATTGCCGAGCATAAAAGCAGATAAATATGATAACCTTGTTATGAAAGAATGGAAGGGTGATAGCTCTGAAAGAGAAACAATGGAGCTCCCTAGTCTGGCAACAGATCCGGTGGTGGAAAATACATATGATGGTTTAACAGAAGAAGAAAAGATAAAAGTAAAAGAAGAGACGGGATTTGCTGATGAAATAATGGATGCAATAGGTTCGGAAAAGGAGTTAGAAATATATAAAAAAGCCGGACTTGTTGAGGCTGAAATAGGTGGAAAAAAATGTCTCATTCGAGAAGATATTGAATTGGATAAAAAGCTAGAAACCGGAAAATATGATGAAAATGACCAACCTATTTATGAAACTAACAGGGAGAGAATGGAAAAAGGAAGAGCACCACTTGATGAGAACGGAAATCCGATACAACTTCATCATATAGGACAACATGCAGATTCTCCACTCGCAGAGTTGACCTTTGAAGAACACAGATGTAATGGTAATGATACCATTCTCCATGATAAAACAAAAGAAACAGAGACTCACGGAGAAGGAAATACATGGGATAGAGAAAGACAGGATTACTGGAAAGTCAGGGCAGTCTATAATGAAGGAGGAAATAGTGATGACAGGTATTATTGATAAAATTAGAAATATCTCAGGCTTGGGAAAAGCGAGGGGATGTAGCCTGGAGCAGATTGAAGAAGCACAGAAAACTTTAGGTATTACTTTTCCAGAGGAGTTTATTGAATATGTTAAGGAATTTGGATGTATAGATTTTGGAGCAACTGAGTGGACTGGTTTAAATATTAAAGGGTATTTAAATACGGTTACTGCTACACAACGTGAAATAAGTGCAAATCACAATTTTCCAAAAGACTCCTTTGTTTTAGAAGATATGAATATTGATGCAAAAAAGGTTATTGTAGATGAAAGCGGTAAAGTTTCGATGTTACAATATGACAAGATTACACCACTTTGTAATTCTATATCAGAGTACTTAGATATGTGTGTTGAAAGGAACAAATAGAATTGTAAAATATTATACCTTAGGCGGGAAGAGATTCCCGCCCTTTCTAATATTTGTAAAGGGGAGACAGGAAATGATCAGGATGAAATTAAGATGGGATTTTGTGTAAAATGCTAAAGAGTAAAAAATACAATATCAATTGAAAAGTAACGATGCCTGCGTTACAATATTGTCAACAGGAGATATCAGACTATGGAAAAAACAGCTACATTAAATTTAAGAGTAAATCCAATGGTAAAGGAGCGTGCGGAGACTGTATTATCCAAATTAGGTATTCCAATGTCAACAGCGATTGATATGTATTTAAATCAGATTTCTCTTACAGGAGGAATTCCATTTGCGATTACACTGCCTAAAGCACCGGAAACGATAAATGCAGATTTGATGACAGATGAGCAGCTGCGAGCAAAACTTAAGGAAGGTTATACGGACATGGAAGCCGGACGGGTACAGAATGCTGCGGCAGCGTTTGAAAAATTTGGGGAAAAACATTATGCATTACCTTAGGCGGGAAGAAGTTCCCGCCATTTCTAATATATAAGGGGGAGAGGATTTTGAATCTACAGGAAACACTAAAACACTATTTTGGATATGACAGCCTGCGCCCGGGGCAACAGGAATTGATCAATGAAATTTTAAAAGGAAAAGATGTGCTTGGGATCATGCCGACCGGAGCGGGAAAATCGCTCTGCTATCAGCTTCCGGCATTGATGATGGGAGAAAAGCATTCGCGGGAGAAAACATTGCAACTACAAGGAGATGAGGGCAATGTGCCCTGCGTATCTCCGCCTGGAATCACAATTGTAATTTCTCCATTGATCTCCTTGATGTCGGATCAGGTCAAAGCACTCAATCAGGCAGGCGTACATGCGGCATATATTAACAGCACATTGACGGAAAATCAGATCCGAATGGCTTTGGCATATGCTGCACAGGGGAAGTATACATTGATCTATGTAGCACCGGAGCGGCTGAATACGATGCAGTTTTTAGATTTTGCATGTCATGCAGAGATTGCCATGGTAACAGTGGATGAAGCACATTGTATATCGCAATGGGGACAGGACTTCCGTCCAAGTTATTTAGAAATAGCAAAGTTTCTTGAAAAACTGCCGCAGCGTCCGGTAGTTAGTGCATTTACTGCCACGGCGACAGAACGCGTGAAACAGGATATTATAGAAAGCCTGCATTTGCAGAAACCAATGACGATCGTAACCGGGTTTGACCGTCCAAACCTGTTGTTTCGGGTAATAAAAAGAAAAGGTGGAAAAGAAACAGACAACAGCATTTTGAATTATGTCAAAAGGCATGAGGAGGAAAGTGGCATTATCTATTGTGCGACGAAGAAAAATGTGGATAAAGTCTGTGAAATGTTATTAGAGCATGGGATAGAGGCGGGACGATATCATGCAGGTTTGTCATTAGAAGAACGAAAAAAGAATCAGGATGATTTTACATATGACAGGATCCGGGTGATGGTTGCAACGAATGCGTTTGGCATGGGGATAGACAAATCCAATGTACGCTATGTCCTTCATTATAATATGCCGCAAAGTATTGAATACTATTATCAGGAGGCGGGAAGAGCCGGGCGTGATGGAGAAGAAGCGGAATGTGTGCTGTTTTTTTCTAAGCAGGACATCATGATCAATAAGCAGCTTTTGAATCATAAAGCATATGGAGCCACAGAGAGTTCCGAACTTCGAAAGAGAGAAAACCAAAAACTGAACCAAATGATCCATTACTGTGAGACGGATCAATGCCTTCGACAGTTTATCCTGAACTACTTTGGGGAAGATGCCCCGTGTACCTGTGAAAAATGCAGTAATTGCGTAGTGATCGAGGAAGAAACCGAGCAAAATTATATCAAGACGGGATCGGCAAAGAAAAGGTTAGAATTGGCAGATTTGACACCGGAAGGACAGGAGTTGTTTGAGCAGCTCAGGGGATGTCGGTCAGAGCTTGCAGCAAGCCAAAATGTACCACCATTTATCATCTGTTCGGATAAAACTTTAAAAGATATGTGTGCGAAATGTCCGCAAAGCCGTACGGAGATGAAAGCAGTGTACGGCATGGGAGTACAGAAAGTCGAAAGCTATGGAGAAAATATTATAAAAATCATTGCAGCATTTTTGAAAGAATATGGAAATATGCGAACGACTGAAGAGACAGTAGCAGAACCTCTAAGAAAAAAGAAACAGCCATTTTACATTGCACCGGAAAAACTGGATGAAGTAGAGCTGACGGACAGGTGTACGGTTTCGGAATTTACGAAGCAGATCAATGAACTCTGCGAAGAGACAAACCGAAAGAAATTAACAGCAAAATTTGTCAATGAATTACTGTTAGATAAAGGTTATCTCGAGGAAACGGCGGAGCAGGGAGAAGAGAAACATAAGAGGGTAACAGAAAAAGGACGCCTTGCCGGTATCTTAGAAGAGGAGCGGCATGCGAAATATGGAAAGAGTTACTATGCATTGATCCATACAAGGGAGAGCCAGTCAATGATCCTAACAGAATTAAAAGAATATTTTGCATCACAGGGAGAACTTGCAGATTGAATATAAACCGATTATGATAGGATAGTATATACAAAAAAATAAAAACCCAGAGGATTAGAAAAATGACACAACAAACACAACAACATAACACAACGAAAAACATCACAATAACAGACAGATTTGAATTCCGGGATATCCATGCAGAGGAGGCAGATCGGGCGGTTGCGATTGAGCAGATCTGTTTTCCACCGCACGAAGCATGTTCAGAAAAGAGCATGAAGACAAGGATTGCAAATGCACCGGAGCTGTTTTTGGTAGCAATTGATAAAGATACCGGAGAAATCGCCGGATTTTTAAATGGAGTAGCGACAGATGAAGAAATATTCAGAGATGAATTTTTTACGGATATCAGTCAGCACAAACCGAATGGAAAAAATATAATGCTCTTAGGATTAGATGTACTGCCGCAGTATCGTGGACAGGGCTTAGCACGAGAAATTGTATCGCAGTACAGTAAGCGTGAAAAAGCCAATCAGCGGAAAATGCTGATTCTGACCTGTCTGCCGGAAAAAGTGGCAATGTATGAAAAAATGGGACTGAAAGACAAAGGCATTTCAGGTTCTTCCTGGGGCGGCGAAGAATGGCATGAAATGACATTAACCCTGTATAAATAAAAAATTTCAGAGATTATTCATAGACTCAATATTTTGATAGTGTGCTATAGGAAGAAGAGGCATGCCGGAGATGTTATTTTTAGCATTCTGCGTATGTCTTTTTTACTTTATAGGATTGGGAATACCGTCTTTCCTATAGAGCAAAAAGCCCTTCGGGCAAAGATGCACAGTTCGCGGAGAGGCACACTTTTGTTTGTTACAGATATTATGAATATTGCATTTATAGTTGTATGATGTTGTTACAGAAAAAAACATGACAAAATCGAATTGACGAATACAAGAATACTGTTTATAATAAAGACAAAATGAGAATGTCATATTCGGAGGGATTTTAGATATGGAGAAGATTGTAACACTGGAAGAGGCATTAAAAAGAATTACAGAACTGGAAAAAGAGAATGCCACACTTCGCGAAGAATTGGAATATTATAAAAATCGAAAATTAAGCGGAAGGCAGAAACATAATGAAAAGTGGATGGCAATCTATCATGATTTTGTTGCCGGTTATGAGAGCGGTATGACAATGGTGGAGATCGCAAAGCGGAATAATGTCAGTGAGCGGACGATTTACAGGTATAAGGCATATTATGAGAAAATGAAGAAAGATGGAGATCATAACGTGTTATAAAAGGGGAAAAACGAATGGCGGAAGAACAGAAAGAAGAAATAAACACAATCGAGATTTCAGAAGAATATATGAGGAATAGACTTTATGAGTTTCGAGGAAGAAAGGTTATGATGGATTCAGACTTGGCTGAAATATATGGATATGAAACGAAAAACTTTAAAAGACAGGTGAAAAATAATATGGCAAAGTTTGAAGGCGATGACTTTATGTTTGAATTAAACGAAGAAGAAACAGAGATCCTTTCAAGGTGCAAAAATTTCACCTTGGACAAACACATGGGAAGAGGTTCAAATTTAAAATATAAACCATATGCCTTTACCGAACAGGGAATATATATGTTGATGACAGTTCTTCGCGGAGATTTGGCAATAAAACAAAGTCGGGCACTTGTACAGACTTTCAAAAAAATGAAAGATTATATTTTAGAAAATCAAGAACTTATAGGGCGACGAGAACTACTTCAGCTAAGTATGCGAACTACAAACAATCAAAGTGAGATCAGTAAAATTTATACAGATATGGAATTGCTTGAAAAAAAGATTTCCGATGTCGCAGAGGGATTGAATGATGTGGTTACTAAATCTGAACTGTGTGATTTAATGAATAGTTTTGTTACAGATGGCAACAGGAATTGGCTTATATTCAATGCAAAGTACAGTAGTGCAGATGCGGCTTATGAGTCGATCTACAGTCAGGCGAAAGCTTCGATTTATGTTGTTGATAATTATATTGGATTAAGAACATTGGTTCATCTGAAAAATGCTCCGACAGGAGTGAAAATGATATTATTTAGCGATAATATAGGTGCAAATAAATTACATAAAATGGAATTTACGGATTTTTGTAAGGAATATCCATGTGCTGACATATCAATGCAAAGGACAGGAGGGATATTCCATGATCGTTTTATTGTATTAGACTACGGAACGCCTGATGAAAGAGTTTTTCTGTGTGGGACTTCATCCAAAGATGCTGGTGCACGAATTACAAGTATTGTCGAAGATTTTGGAATTGAGAAATATAAATCTATGGTTGCAGGGTTACTTAAGAATCCTGCCTTAGTTCTACCTTGACAGGAGTATGAGAGTCTGGATGCTACCAATAATCATTACGATAAAAAGATCAGATTTACAGAGACGGGCGTTCATTATGATAAATGAGCAAACCGGGGAGTGAACTTATGGAAAAAGAATTAAAATAGATGACTGCTACACTTAGGTAAGCTGGTCGGAAGGAGCACAATTAAATGGAAAAAAAACTGGACAACCGGAAGCGTTTTTAAGAATATCATATATTTTGCACTGCTATATTTTTTATCCTACTTTTTACAGACACTGTATGGTATGGCGGATCTATATATCACCGGGCAATTTAACGGAGTCGATGGAATTACGGCGGTTTCGAATGGAAGTCAGGTAATGCATATGCTGACCGTAATTATCGTAGGACTTGCCATGGGAACCACCGTGGCAGTGGGACATGCTATTGGAGCGGAGAAAAAAGAGAAAGCAGCAGTTGGGATCGTAGAAAAAATAATCGGAGCAATATTTATCGTACCGTCCTCAATGTTGGCAACCGTTTCGGCACTTTCCGCACAGAATATCGGAGCGGGCAAACATCAGAGAGCAAGACTGACACTGCGGTATGCCACCTGTCTGACCACAGGTTATGGAATCATCTGTGTGCGTATACCGGGCTCTTATCTGGCATCGAAATATTTTCCGGATACCCTGTTTCTGATAAATGAAAAAAATATGCACTATACTGCCCAAACTACAGCCCGGAAACATTTACAGACTGTACAAAGATGTGGTATTGTTAGTATATTGCATTTTTATACAAATATATTAGACAAGGGCACGGATAGAGGAGTATCGGTGCAAATAGAAGTAATGAGGAGTGGGAAAGAAAATGTTAGAGACAATTAATGAAGTGCTGTCAAACATTGATGGCATTGTGTGGGGCGTACCGTTGATGGTACTCATCCTTTCCGGTGGTCTTTATCTGACCATACGAATGGGATTCCTTCAGACAAGAAAACTGCCACTGGCATTAAAGTGGATGGTAAAAAATGAGGAAGACGGTCACGGAGAGGTGACATCTTTCGGAGCATTGTGTACTGCATTGTCGGCAACGATCGGAACCGGAAACATTGTAGGAGTCGCAACGGCGATTTGTGCAGGAGGACCGGGAGCATTATTCTGGATGGAGATTGCAGCATTCCTTGGAATGGCGACTAAATATGCAGAGGGTCTTTTGGCAGTGAAATATCGTGTGGTAGACGAAGAGGGACACGCTTTAGGTGGACCTTTCTATTACATAGAGCGTGGAATGGGTTCAAAATGGAAGTGGCTTGCTATGATCTTTGCCTTTTTTGGAATTTGTGTAGGACTCTTTGGAATCGGAACATTTTCACAGGTAAACGGTATTGCATCCGCAGTCAATAATTTCTTTGACCCGAACCAGCAGCACACCGTTGCAATCCCGGGAATCGGAACTTATTCCTGGACAGTTGTCATTGCATCATTAGTACTCAGTATCTGCGTGGCACTGGTTTTGATCGGCGGGATCAAACGTATTGCAAATGTGTCACAGGTTGTTGTACCGTTTATGGCGATCATTTATGTAGTGATCAGTCTGACACTGATCATCTGCAATATTACAGAGATCCCGGCAGCAATCGTAACAGTAGTAAAAGGAGCATTCAATCCGTCAGCAGTTACGGGTGGCGCAGTGGGAACACTGTTTATCGCAATGCAGAGCGGTGTGGCAAGAGGAATTTTCTCTAATGAATCAGGACTTGGTTCTGCTCCGATCGCGGCAGCAGCAGCAAAGACTAAAGAACCGGTAAGACAGGGACTTGTTTCCATGACAGGAACCTTTATTGATACGATCATTATCTGTACCATGACAGGTTTGGCAATCGTATTAACCGGAGCATGGCAGGTAGAAGGATTAGAAGGTGTTCGGGTTACAACTTACGCATTCAACCAGGGACTTCCGATACCGGCAAGTGTATCTTCCTTCTTATTAATGCTGTGTCTGGTATTCTTTGCATTTACCACGATACTGGGATGGGATTACTATTCTGAGAGATGTTTAGAGTATTTAACAGGCGGTAACATGAAAGCAGTAAAAGTATACCGTTGGTTATACATTTTAGCAGTATTCATCGGACCATACATGACAGTAGAGGCAGTATGGACGATCGCAGATATTTTCAACGGTCTGATGGCGATACCGAATATGATAGCAATCTTCGCATTAAGTGGAGTAGTGATCAAGGAGACAAAGGATTTCTTTGAAAAAAAGAAACATTTATCTTAAATAGCTAAAAATAAAAGTCAAACAAACAGCAGGAGGACAGCATGTTAGCAACAGGAATTCAAGGTGAAAAGAAAGAACAGGTAACACAGGAAAACACAGCTCTTACGATGAAAAGTGGTGCATTAAAAGTATATGCGACACCGGCAATGATCGCATTGATGGAGCAGGCAGCTTATACAAGTGTTGCAGGAGAGTTAGAGGAAGGACAGGGAACTGTCGGAACACTGATGAATGTCAGCCATATTTCTGCGACTCCGGTAGGCATGGAAGTAACAGCAAAGAGCGAGTTAGTAAAAGTCGATGGAAGAAAACTGGTTTTCCACGTGGAAGCGTATGATGAACGTGGAAAAATCGGCGAAGGCGAGCATGAGCGTTTTATCATCGACAATGAAAAATTCCAGAACAAGGCAGATAACAAATAAAGAGAGTAAGTGAAAAGCATACAAAGGAGTGTTTGCAATGGCTGATGAAAAAAACTGGATCAGGGAAGCAATGTTTTATCATATCTATCCGCTTGGATTTACCGGAGCGCCTCTTCAAAACGAAGGAGAAGCAACGGCAGGCGGACGGATTTTAGAGGTGTTAGATTGGATAGAGCATTTCAAAGAGCTTGGGATCAATGCAATCTATTTTGGACCGATCTTTGAATCTGTTTCCCATGGTTATGATACGACAGATTATTATCAGACAGACAGCAGATTGGGAAGTAAGGAGGATTTTAAGAAAGTCTTTACGGCATTACATGAAAACGGCATCCGTGTTATCGTGGATGGAGTCTTTAATCATGTAGGAAGGAAATTCTTTGCTTTTTTGGATGTGCAGAAGAATCTGGAACAGTCAGACTATAAAGACTGGTTCTGTAATTTGAATTTTTCCTGGCAGAGTCCGTTAGGAGATTCATTTTCCTATGAGAACTGGCATGGGGCAGCGGAACTTGTTAAATTGAACCTGAGAAATCCGGCAGTTTGTGAACATCTGCTTGGAGCAGTCGGTATGTGGATGGACGAGCTGGGCATTGACGGCCTGCGTCTGGATGCAGCCGATTGCGTAGACCGGGAATTTTTTAAACGACTCCATAGCTTTACAAAAGGAAAGAGAGAAGATTTCTGGCTGATGGGCGAGATCATTCATGGCGATTACCGTGTCTGGGCAAACGATGAGATGTTAGATTCGGTTACGAATTATGAGTGCTGGAAGGGCATTTATTCAAGCCACAATGACAAGAATTATTTTGAGATTGCCTATTCGTTGAAGCGTCAGTTTGGGCAGGGAGGTCTTTATGAAAATCTCTGCCTGTACAACTTCTTGGATAACCATGATGTCAACCGGATCGGAAGTCTGCTCAAACAGCGTGAGAACTTAAAGAATGCCTATACGCTGCTTTACATGATGCCGGGAATCCCGTCCATTTATTACGGAAGTGAGTGGGGGATTGAAGGAGTGAAAGGTCAGGGAATGGATGCTGACCTGCCGCTTCGACCAAAGCTGGACTTAGAGGAAATGTGCGCCCAAGAAACGGATCTGCCGGCGCATATCCGGGAACTGGCAAAGATCCGCAAAGAGTCCGATGCGGTAAAATATGGGGCATATGATGAGGTATTAGTCCGCAATGAACAGTTTGTCTTTGCAAGACGAAGCGGCGAACAGTACAAACTCATAGCATTCAACTTAACAGATCATGCAGAGACACTTTATTTTTCTTATCAGGGAAAAGAATATGAGGTCTTGCTGGAAGCATATACGTCTAAAATCATGGAGTAACAGAGCAATCGAACAGAAGGTAAAGGGGACAGCGAATGAAAATAGAAAGATTTATAGAACAGGCAAGAGAAGAACTGATCACGGATATCGTGCTATCGGATGAATTTATGAACCGGATGCAGGAGAATTTTCTGCCGATCGAGCGGCTGATGTCATACTATCGCTGTGCGATCATGGAGGTGGAGACCAAGTTTCGGGTATTAAATGAACAGTTTTCACTGCAATATGACAGAAATCCGATCGAGACGATCAAGACGAGAGTCAAATCTTTTGATGGAATCCTGAAAAAAGTCAAGAGAAAACAGATTCCGTTTTCCTTAGAATCCATTGAAGAAAATATTAACGACATTGCAGGAGTCCGTGTGGTATGCTCGTTCCCGGAGGACATTTATCTGTTAGCGGAATGTCTGTTACAGCAGGACGATATCCGACTGATCGAGAAAAAAGATTACATCAAGAATCCAAAGCCAAGCGGTTACCGGAGTCTGCACCTGATCGTGGAAGTACCGATCTTTTTAGAAAACGAGAAGAGACCGATGAAGGTGGAAGTGCAGCTTCGTACTATCGCAATGGACTTCTGGGCAAGTTTAGAACATAAGTTGCGTTACAAAAAAGAGATTCCGGAAGCAGAGGCAGCACAGATGGCAGAAGAACTGATCGAGTGTGCAAATGTCATTGCCGATTGGGACAAGAAGATGGGAGAGATCCGTAACCGGATCGAGCGTTACAGCGAAGAAAAAGACGAGAGCCTGTCGGCAATCGGACTGGCACGGATCATCAATCGTGACTAAAAAAGAGCCTGTTGATAAAATTTTTCAATAAGATAAAAAACGTGGAAAATGCGGATGGGAGGTACTATGATAGAGTAAAACAAAATATAACATATGCGTAAGGAGGAAACGACGATGAGTATTAATTGGAAAAAAATCGGACTTTTTGCAGGAGGAACGCTGTTTGGAACAGCCGGAATTAAGATCCTGTCCGGTAAAGACGCAAAGAAAGTATACACAGGCTGTACAGCAGCAGTACTTCGTGCAAAAGACTGCGTAATGAAAACTGCAACAACCATTCAGGAGAATGCAGGCGACATCTATGCAGAAGCTAAGGACATCAACGAGGCAAGAGCTGCAAAAGAAGAAGAATTTGAAGATACAGCAGGTGAGGAATAAGTGAAATTTTCAATTAAGCATGAAATGATGGGAAGGATGAGAGTTCATCTTTCACAGAACAGAATGACTTATGCACAGGCAGATATTTTACTCTATTTTTTACAAAACGATAAGTACGTTACATGTGCAAAAGTATATGAGCGGACCGGAGATGCGGTGATTTCGTATACCGGAGAGAGAAGTTATATCATTCAGTTATTGCAGGGCTTCTGCTATGAAAAAGCAGAAGTTCCGACAGGTTTATTAGAGCATTCCGGCAGAGAACTCAATGCCGTTTATCAGGAAAAACTGATAGGAAAAGTTCTGATGCGGTATGTCAAAAAGATCGTACTTCCATATCCGGTCTACACAGCCTACATTACACTGAGTTCCTTAAAGTATATTGCAAAAGGAATCCAGTCACTCTGGCATCGTAAGATAGAAGTGGCGGTGTTAGATGCAACGGCAATTGGAGTATCTGTTCTTCGTAAAGATTTCGGCACGGCAGGCTCAGTCATGTTCCTGTTGGGAATCGGAGAACTTTTAGAGGAGTGGACACATAAGAAATCCGTGGATGACCTTGCAAGAACCATGGCTTTAAATGTAGGAAAAGTATGGTTGAAGTCAGACGGTCAGGAAGTCTTAGTATCGGTAAATGATATTTCCGCAGGAGATGAAGTTGTTGTACATATGGGTAATGTGATCCCATTTGACGGCGAGGTTTCCGAAGGAGAAGCAATGGTCAATCAGGCATCCTTAACCGGAGAGTCCCTGCCGGTCAGAAAGGCAGAAGGCAACTATGTCTATGCCGGTACCGTTTTAGAGGAAGGTGAGCTTACCATTCTGGTAAAAGAAGTAGGTGGTTCAAGCCGCTTTGAGAAGATTGTGACCATGATCGAGGAATCAGAAAAACTGAAATCCTCATTAGAAGGAAAAGCAGAGCATTTAGCAGACAGATTAGTACCATATACACTTGGTGGAACCGCGTTGACCTATCTGTTGACCCGCAACACCACAAAGGCACTTTCTGTTTTAATGGTAGATTTTTCCTGCGCTTTAAAACTGGCAATGCCAATCTCTGTTCTTTCTGCAATCCGTGAGGCAAGTCTCTACCACATGACGGTAAAAGGCGGTAAGTATTTAGAAGCCGTAGCAGAGGCAGACACGATCGTATTCGATAAGACAGGAACATTGACAAAGGCAAAACCATCGGTCGCTGAAGTTGTATCTTTTGAGGGAAGAGAGCCGGACGAGCTTCTAAGGATTGCAGCCTGCATGGAAGAGCATTTCCCACATTCGATGGCAAAAGCAGTCGTTCAGGCGGCAGAAGAAAAAGGCCTTGCCCATGAAGAGATGCATTCTAAGGTGGAGTACATTGTAGCACATGGAATTTCCACGACTATCAACGGAAAACGGGCGGTCATCGGAAGCAGCCATTTCGTCTTTGAAGACGAAAAATGCACGATCCCGGAAGGAAAAGAAGAATTATTTGAAAAACTTCCGGTCGAATATACACATCTCTATCTGGCAATTGAAAACAAATTAGCAGCCGTGATCTGCATTGAAGATCCGTTACGCGAAGAAGCGGAAGCAGTCATCACCTCGCTTAGAAAAGCGGGACTGTCAAAAATCGTCATGATGACAGGTGACAGTGAACGTACTGCACATGCGATCGCAGAGCGCGTCGGTGTAGATGAATATTATTCGGAAGTGCTGCCGGAAGATAAAGCAGCATTTGTGGAAAAAGAAAAGGCTGCCGGAAGAAAAGTCATCATGATCGGTGACGGAATCAACGATTCTCCGGCGCTGTCAGCGGCAGACGTTGGAATTGCCATCAGTGATGGTGCAGAGATAGCAAGAGAGATCGCAGACATTACCATCAGTGCAGATGACTTGTACCAGATAGTAACTCTGAAACTCATCAGCGATGCTCTGATGAAAAAAATCAGTAAAAACTACAAACAGATCGTAGGATTCAACACAGGCTTAATCGCACTCGGTGTTGCAGGAGTGATCCAGCCGGCAACTTCGGCACTGCTTCACAATACCTCTACACTGGTGATCAGCTTGAAGAGTATGCAGAATTTACTGACATAAGGATATCTGATGTTTTTAAAAAAGGCAGCCGTAGGCTGTCTTTTTTTGTAAAGTGTATTTCATTTTTAAGAAATTATGCTAATATCATAGTATGAAAAAATATTTATCCATACTACTCATCTTATGCATGTGCCTGACCGCATGCGCAACTACACAACCGGACACATCCACTTCGGGAAAAGACCGGTTGGACACCACATCCGAAAAGACATTACAATCCGGGCAGGAGGAAAAAGCAGCAAAAGCACCGGATACGTCAAAACCGGAAGGGATGCTGGAAGTCCACTACATAGATGTTGGACAGGGAGATGCAACCTTGATAAAATGTGGCTCCCACGCCATGCTGATCGATGGCGGTAACAACAATAAAGGAACCACCGTACAATTATATTTGAAAAAACAGGGCGTGGAATCCTTAGATTATGTCATAGGCACACACCCGGATGCAGATCATATTGGTGGTCTGGATGTGATCGTATATAAGTACAACTGTGACACGGTCATTATGCCCGACTATGAAAAAGACACCAAAACCTATCAGGAGTTAGTCGATGTTATTCACGATAAAAATATGAAGATCACCTATCCGGTGGTAGGGGAACAGTATGCTCTTGGAGAAGCAAAATTTACGATCATAGCACCAAATTCCAATTCCTATGGTGGCAATGCCAATGACTATTCCGTGGCAATCCTCTTAGAATATGGAAAAAATCGCTTCCTGTTTACCGGAGATGCCGAGGAAGCATCAGAAGCGGAAATGCTCACGAATGGAATCGATATCTCGGCAGATGTGTACAAAGTGGCACATCACGGAAGCCGTTCGGCAAGTACGCAGGAATTTTTAAATGCTGTTCATCCGAAATATGCCGTCATAAGCTGTGGCGAGGGGAACAGCTATGGACATCCTCATGCAGAAGTGTTAAACCGGCTGCGGAGTATGGGAGTAGAGGTGTTCCGCACCGATGAACAGGGCAGCATTATCGCAAGTTCGGATGGAGAAAACATCAACTGGAACTGTTCGGCAACGGATTCCTGGCAGAGCGGGGAACAGACAGAGTCTGACAGGGAAAATGCAGCTAATGTCACAGAGCAGACAACCTATGTCCTGAATACCAATACGAAAAAATTCCACCGGGAGACCTGCGGCAGCGTATCACAGATCAAAGAGGAAAATTTTCAAAAAGTACAGATGAGCCGTGAAGAGTTAGAACAGAGTGGATATTCGCCGTGTAAGAACTGCAATCCGTAGAATAAATGCGTTGAATCTGTTTTCGCAAAGTGCTAGAATAAGAACATCATGAAATCTCGGAGGAACAGAATGGAAACAGAAAAAAAATATGCACTGTTGATTGATGCGGATAATGTATCACCTAAATATATGGATTTGGTTCTGCGTGAAACCAAGACATTGGGAGATGTCAGCATCCGTAGAATATATGGAGACTGGACAGAGATTGGAAAACATTCATGGAAAGAATGTCTGTTGGAAAATTCGCTGACACCGATTCAGCAGTACAGCTATACAACCGGGAAAAATGCATCCGATTCGGCAATGATCATTGATGCGATGGACATACTGTATACAAGAGAAATAGATGGATTTGTCATTGTTTCATCAGACAGTGATTTTACCAAACTCGCAATGCGTTTAAGAGAGTCAGGAAAATACGTGGTAGGCATGGGCGAGAGCAAGACACCGTCGCCGTTTGTTAAAGCGTGTGACCGTTTTAAGACACTGGATATCTTAATGCGCAGCGTGGAAGAGATTCCGAAAAAAGGAAGAAATGTTGGAAAAAGTTATTATAAACGTGAGAACAATAACATTACGGAGCAGAGTATAGAGAAAGAAAAAAATGAGGCAGATATTTCGCCGATCACCGATCTTAGAGAGATCAAAACGGCAATCTTTTCACTGTTAAAAGAAAATTCAGACGAGAGCGGCTGGATGTTCTTAGGGGAACTTGGAAACATGGTCTTAAAGCTCTATCCGGATTTTGACTGCCGTAACTATGGCTATGCAAAACTGAGCAATCTGTTAGAGTCCTTCCGGGATATTGAGATCCGTCGGGAGAATGCAAAAGACAGCCATAATCAGTTGGTTTATGTAAGAAAACGGGATTAAGTTCATTTCGATTGAATAATTGAAATAATTGTGATATAACAGTCATAGACAAAACACTTGGAGGAAAAGAAAATGAACATTTTTCAAAAAATAAAAAGTGGGATGCTGATATCGGGAGCAGTTCTGATCGTTGCAGGATTGGTATTGCTGTTTTTCCCTGTTACAACCACAAAAATGATTGCGTATATCGCAGCGGCAATGCTGCTCTTTATGGGAATAGGACAGGTCATCGGCTACTTCCGCTATGAGCCGGGAAGTGGAAGATACAGCAGCGGATTGGTGCTTGGAATCTTTCTGATGATCGTAGGATTGCTGATCTACTATAAAGCAGAAGTTGTCGTTTCCATTATCCCGATCATCTTAGGCGTGGTCATCCTGTTCAGTGGATTTTCCAAACTGCAGCAGGCAGTAGATTTAGCAAGAATGAAAGCCAGAAGATGGACGACGGTATTAGCAACCGCCTGTTTAAACCTGATCTTAGGAGGCGTTATTATCTTTAATCCGTTTTCAACGGCAATGACATTACTTCGTTTTGTCGGAATCGGATTGTTATACAGTGGCATCTCCGATATTGTCTCAACACTTTATATTTCACGCGAGACAAAGAATTATCGTGATTTTGAGTAAAAGATCCTATCAGAATATCTAAGAATAAGAGAAAATCTTTCTGTACATACTAAGAAAAATATTTCGTGAAAGGAAACAGAAGATGGACTCTTTACATCATGAACAGAACAATTTTAAGCCGTTTATCCCTGCAGAAAAAAGGGTATCGGAATTTACCGCCACCAGTGTGATCTTAGGCATCATACTGGCGGTTTTATTTGGAGGGGCAAACGCATATCTCGGACTGCGTGTCGGAATGACGGTATCCGCATCGATCCCGGCAGCGGTCATCTCAATGGGAGTTATTCGCATTATCTTAAGGAAAGATTCCGTTTTAGAAAATAATATGGTGCAGACGATCGGTTCAGCCGGAGAGTCCCTTGCGGCAGGAGCTATCTTTACCATGCCGGTACTTTTTATGTGGGCAGCGGAAGGAAAAAGTACCATGCCCGGATTAGGAGAAATCGCACTGATCTGTATCTGTGGAGGGGCGCTTGGAGTATTTTTCATGATCCCGCTGCGCTCCGCACTCATTGTACAGGAACATGGTGTACTGCCATATCCGGAAGGAACAGCCTGTGCAGAGGTATTGTTAGCCGGAGAAAAAGGAGGAGCCAAAGCAGGAACGGTTTTTGCAGGACTTGGGATAGCGGCTGTTTACAAATTTATCGCAGATGGTCTGCGGGTGTTTCCAAGTGAAGTGGATTTTGAGGTAAAAAGTTATAAGGGAGCGGGAATCGGTATAGATGTGCTTCCGGCACTGTTAGGAGTCGGCTATATCTGCGGAATGCGTGTGGCATCCTATCTGCTTGCCGGCGGAGTAACGGCGTGGTTTGTCATTATGCCTGTGATCGCACTTTTTGGAGGAGATGCTGTTTTATATCCGGCTACGGTACCGATCAGCGAACTTGGAGCATGGGGTATCTGGAGCCATTACATCCGTTATATCGGTGCAGGAGCCGTGGCGGCGGGAGGTATTTTCAGCTTGATTAAAGCATTGCCGTTAATTATACGGACTTTTGCACAGGCAGTCCGCGGTTATGGAAAAAATATGGAAGAGGAATCCAGAACAGCGCAGGATATCCCAATCCGTGTCGTCCTTGTGGGAATTTTAATTACCGCGATCGTGATGTGGCTGATCCCTGTGATACCGGTCAATTTACCGGGAGCAATTTTAATTGTAGTCTTAGGATTCTTTTTTGCAACCGTATCTTCCAGAATGGTCGGGTTAGTAGGAAGTTCGAATAATCCGGTATCGGGAATGGCAATTGCAACTTTGATCATTACCGCAGCAATTTATAAAAGCAGTGGGGCAAGTGCAGAGGGAATGGTATCGTCGATCGCAGTCGGCACGATCATCTGTATCATTGCCGCAATGGCAGGCGATACTTCACAGGATTTAAAGACCGGTTATATCGTTGGGGCAACCCCGAAAAAACAGCAGTACGGAGAACTGATCAGTGTAGTGGTATCCTCCATGGCAATTGGAGGAATTCTCTATCTGCTCAATGCAGCCTGGGGATATGGCTCGTCAGAACTTCCGGCTCCGCAGGCGACCTTAATGAAAATGGTAGTGGAAGGTGTCATGGGCGGTAATCTTCCATGGAATCTGGTTTTTGCAGGCGTGGCACTCGCAGTTGCAGCAGAAATACTAACGATACCGGTCCTTCCGTTTGCAGTCGGTCTCTATCTTCCGATCCATCTTAGCACACCGATGGCAGTCGGTGGTCTGGTAAGACTCTGGATTGAAAAAAAGAGAGGGGAAGAGGAAGAAAATCAAAAACAGATGATCGAGAGCGGAATCCTGTATTCATCCGGCTTAATTGCAGGGGAAGGACTGATCGGAATCCTGCTTGCCGTATTTGCCGTCCTTCCGTCAAAACGAGGCGGAACCGTAGGGGAATGGCTCGCAGCCGCCGGAGACAGAATGAATTTTGGAAATATCGGAGCACTGATCATGTTTGTGGTATTGATCGGAACATTGATATTATCCATCCAGAAAGGAAAAGAAAAATGAGAAAGCAGGAGAACTATCTTGACTATATCCCAAAGAGAAACAGCAGATATTCTTATCAGTTAAATGAACACGGCAATGTAGAGATTATCGTAAAAAATGAAGGATTCTGGAATCGAATCTTGCAAATCACACTAAAAAAGCCACGCTACTCCATGATAGAATTAGAGCAGATGGGAAGCTATGTATGGCAGGAAATGGACGGGCAAAAAACAGTATATGAGCTGGCATGTATGGAGAGAGAAAGGTTTGGGGATATGGCAGAACCTGCATTTGAGCGTCTAAGTTCCTATTTGAAAATCCTAAGAGAGTGTGGTTATATCTGCTATGTCAATAAAATCTAAAAAATTTTATTCATTAAATTAATAAAAATGCAGGAAAAATGTTGCAAAATTGCAAAAATCATAATAAAATAAAAAACGATGAGGCGGTTATTAAAGATTATGGATAACCCTAACGAAGTATGTACACTAATTAAAAAGGAGATTGAAAACGATGAGCTATGTTGATGAAGTACTTGAGAGAGTACGCGAAAAAAATGCGTCTGAACCGGAATTCCTTCAGGCAGTAACCGAAGTATTAAATTCTTTACGCCCGGTCATTGATGCAAATGAAGAAGTATACAGAAAAGAAGCTTTATTAGAGCGTCTTTGCGAACCGGACAGACAGTTCAAATTCAGAGTACCATGGGTAGACGACAAAGGTCAGGTTCAGGTAAATACAGGTTACCGTGTACAGTTCAATAATTCTATTGGACCATACAAAGGAGGACTCAGATTACATCCTTCCGTAAATATCGGTATTATCAAATTCTTAGGATTTGAGCAGATTTTCAAGAATTCTTTAACAGGACTTCCGATCGGAGGCGGTAAAGGTGGTTCTGACTTTGATCCAAAAGGAAAATCAGACCGTGAAGTTATGGCATTCTGCCAGAGCTTTATGACAGAACTCTGCAAATACATAGGAGCAGATACAGATGTTCCTGCAGGAGATATCGGAACAGGTGCCAGAGAGATCGGTTACATGTTCGGACAGTACAAAAAGATCAGAGGTCTTTATGAAGGTGTATTGACAGGAAAAGGATTATCCTACGGCGGATCTTTAGCTCGTACAGAAGCTACAGGATATGGTCTGTTATACTTAACAGAAGAGATGTTAAAATGCAACGGACATGACATCAAAGGCAAGACCGTATGTGTTTCCGGTTCCGGTAACGTTGCAATTTATGCAACACAGAAAGCACAGCAGTTAGGTGCTAAGGTTGTTACCGTATCTGATTCTACCGGCTGGGTATATGATCCGGAAGGAATTGATGTGGCATTATTAAAAGAAGTAAAAGAAGTAAAACGTGCACGTTTAACAGAGTATGCTGCAGCAAGACCAAGTGCAGAATATCATGAAGGACGCGGAGTATGGAGCATCAAGTGTGACGTAGCTCTTCCATGTGCAACTCAGAACGAGTTATTATTAGACGATGCAAAACAGCTTGTTGCAAACGGATGTATTGCAGTAGCAGAAGGAGCAAACATGCCTACTACTTTAGAGGCAACCGAGTACTTACAGAAGAACAACGTACTCTTTGCACCTGGAAAAGCTGCAAACGCAGGTGGTGTTGCAACTTCCGCATTAGAGATGAGCCAGAACTCTGAGAGATTAAGCTGGACATTCGAGGAAGTAGATGCAAAATTACAGAACATCATGGTAAATATTTTCCACAACTTAGACGATGCTGCAAAACGCTACAACATGGAAGGTGACTATGTTGCAGGTGCAAACATTGCAGGATTTGAGAAAGTTGCAGATGCTATGTTAGCACAGGGTGTTTGCTAATCAGAATTCACAGTGAATTAGTACAATCAAAGAATATATGATATGGAAAAGTCCCATAGACCTTGGTCTATGGGACTTTTTGTGGTATGATAACGAGGTATTGAGGAACACAAAATCGGAGGAACACCCATGAAACTAAAAAACGTGCTAATCGTTGTAAAAGACATCGAAAAATCAACGCAGTTCTACCATGACTTGTTTGGCTTAAATGTGGTATTAGATAATGATGGGAATATGATTCTAACCGAAGGTCTGGTGCTTCAGGAAGAAAAAATCTGGAGAAATTTTCTGGGAAAAGAGATTGTTTCAGAGAGTAACGCATGTGAATTGTATTTTGAGGAACGTGATATAGAAGCGTTTGTACAGAAACTGGAAAAACTGTATCCATCTGTTCAATATGTGAACAGGCTTATGACAGACAGTTGGGGTCAAAAAGTAGTTCGGTTTTATGATTTAGATGGTAACCTGATAGAAGTGGGAACACCGATGTAACCCGGACCCGTCCCCGCACATACGATACAAAAAACACCCAAGGAGGCTCTACATGCAGATAAAAGATACCGATATCTACAAACTGAATTATTTTACATACAACAGGGCATTTACCGGCAGCTATGGAAATATGCGTTATCGCCTTATCCGAAAAAAAGACGGGGATGAGGAAGCAGTTCTGTCAGCAGCAGTCTATCCGCAGCCATACTGTTGGGAAGAAACGGAGGACGAAAAAAAGCAAATACGGGACTTTCCATTTACGGAAGAGGGAAGAACCGGGATGATAGAATGGCTGAATCAGAAATTGAGCGAATTTAAATAGAATGATAGAAAAATCATAGAAAGAGGAAAAAACATGGTAACATTATTGGCTGGAATATTTATCAAGGATAAGGAGAATACATCTTCGCCGGCAGTCCGGCAGGCATATGGAATGCTGACCGGAGTCGTGGGAATCTTTTTAAATATATGCCTGTTTGCGGGAAAATTCATAGCAGGAACCATCAGCAGTTCCATTTCCATTACGGCAGATGCATTTAATAACCTGTCGGACGCAGGCTCTTCCTTTGTGACTTTGATCGGATTCAAACTAGCCGGGGCGAAGCCGGACCCGGATCATCCGTTTGGCCATGGAAGAATAGAATATGTGTCAGGATTGATTGTTTCGGGAGTTATTTTGTTGATGGCATTTGAGCTGATAAAAAATTCCGTGGATAAGATTATACATCCGACAGAAGTGGAATTCAGCCTTTTGGCAATGGGAATCTTAGTGGCATCCATTTTAGTAAAAATCTATATGTATTTTTATAATCAGCAAATTAGTAAAAAAATTGATTCCGCAGCAATGAAAGCAACAGCAGTGGACAGTCTGAGCGATACACTGGCAACAACAGTTGTTTTAATTGCAGCAATTGTTGCAAAATATACCGGATTACAGGTGGATGGTTACTGCGGAGTTCTGGTAGGCTTGTTTATCTTCTATGCGGGATTTTCAGCTGCAAAGGATACGCTAGATCCGTTGCTTGGGCAGCCGGCAGAACCGGAATTTGTGGAGCGGATTGAAGAAATTGTAAACGGCTATGATATGGTACTGGGGATTCACGATTTAGTGGTACATAATTATGGACCGGGACGTGTGATGATCTCACTTCATGCAGAGGTACCGGCAGATGAGGATATTTTAAAAATACATGATATGATAGACATTATAGAAAATGATTTAAAGGAACAACTGCATTGTGAGGCAGTCATCCATATGGATCCATTGGTGGTTAATGATGAACAGACCAATGAGCTTCGGGCGGCAGTAAAAGACATTGTAGAAAATTTAGAGGGCGATGTGTCCATGCACGATTTCAGAACCGTCATCGGACCAACGCATACAAATATGATATTTGATGTGTTGGTACCGTTTGATTATCCGCTGACAGATGCACAGGTCAAAGAAAAAGTGCAGGAAAGTGTCTGGGAGCAGATCGGAAAAGAGTATTACACTGTTATTCAGATTGACAGACCATATACCGTAATGAAGAAATAAGAACACAAAAACGGCAGCTTGAATCGCATTTTCAAGCTGCCGTTTTTTCGCTATTTTTTATAAAGCTATAAAGGAGAAATTCTCACAATCTCACTATTCTTTTGCGGTTGCCGGTGGATATTGTTTTACCGGTTCTTCGGTTCCTTCCTGAATGTCGTTTACTACTTCGTTTTTATCCATATTATTCATCAGGGCATCCTGATCTTCGATATCTGTTTCGTTTTGCGGTGTATCAGTAGCAGGCGTCTCTTCGGAAGGGTCAGCAGGAATATGGTAAACATATTCGTTGGAGCTTCTAAAGATCGTATTGCTCGAACCCATCTGGTTCACGACAAGGACATCGCTATCCTCTAATTTATCCGTTTTAATCTTAAGATAGTTGCCGCTGACATAAGTAGTAGGAACCTTTGTGCCATTGATAAAGACCTTACTCCAGGGAGTAAAATGCTGTCCGTAGATCATCAGTTTTCCATCACTGGCAAGCCACGTTCGGTCAATACTGGTCTCATCGATACCCATGACCAGATCAGAAGCCGGATACGGGTCTTTATCGCCGTTGTAGCAGTAGCGTTTTCCATAAAGGATATCGTACTGTAAAAGCTCAAAATTCTGGATGTAATCCTTAGAGTCAGTTGCTACATCCTGCTGACTCTGATGGAAACGGAACATTGTTCCTTCATGGATGTCAAGCTGGTCGGTTAAGTGAGCTAAAAGCTGATAGGAAGTCAGATCAGCGTCCTGTTTCTCCAAACCGAAATTATTCCAGGTTACATACTTTGTCTTAAAAATATCACCGGTTGCCATATCACTCTCTTCTAAGCCGAGTGTAGGAAGATGGTCCCCCCAGAGCACGAGGATCGTTTTCTCATCACGCTGCGCAAGGGCATCCTTTAACTTTCCGATAAATTTATCCACTTCGTGGATTTCATTAATGTAATATTCCCACTGATTATTGGTAGCTTCATCTTTTGCACCACTAACGGTAATTTCAGGGTTTTCAATGACCTTTTCCGTCGGATAATCGCCGTGACCCTGAACCGTGATCGTGTAGACAAGATCCTGCTGATCCGGTGTGGCATCCATGGACTTGATCGTTTCATCCACTAAGATATCATCAGTAGGCCAGGAACCAAGCGGAGTGTATTCCGTGATGTTCATCAGTTCCTTACTGGTAAAGGTATCAAATCCCATCATAGAAAACGCATTGGCACGGCTGTAGAAGTTACCGCCGTTGTTGTGGACTACATGAGTTCCGTAACCTAATTTAGAAAGGTCGGAAGCAATGCTTTCGCAGTCTGTTTCTTTTAAGATCGTCTTATATGGATATTCTCCGGTTCCGAAGAACTGAAGTCCCATACCGGTTAAAACTTCAAATTCCGTATTCGCCGTACCGGCACCTACAACCGGAACCGTCATATGACCGGTGGAGTAATTTGCCTCCAGTTCATGGAAGTTCGGGATCGGATCACTTGAAGTCTTTAAAAAGTTGATATCAGTAGGGTCTACAAAAGACTCTAACAGAACGACAACGATATTAGGCATATCCTCTTTAGAGCGGCTGGTATCCGCTACTTTTACGGAATCTTCAATCGATTCAATCTTCTTTTTTGAGTAGGCATCCGGTTTGCTCATGCCTCTGTCCACAACGGAAGAGGAGAAACCGTAAACAAAACCGTAATTTTCATAACCCTGTGCAATATTAGAAAAATAAGAAGCGATGATATTCTTATCCTGCGCTGCCTGTGTGGTCAGTGGAACCCAGATAAAACAGGATGCCACAAACAGGAAAACGACCAGTTTGTTAGAACGTCCCTGGAATTTCGGACCCTTTGCCCAAAGCCAGATACAAAATGCAATAAAAGCAGCGACTCCGATAACGGCGATCAATGCCTGACCGGCAGTAAAGTAATTCGTATTCTGCATGGTTAAGAGGTCAGTGACCATCTTTAAGTCGGTATAGCCAAATGGTGTGACACGCTGTGCTAAGATACATCCGTTGATAATTCCAAGGAACAGCCACAGACCGCTGATGATGACGCGGGCAAGGGCTCTTCTGCGGAAAAAGTATACAATGGACAGCGAAACAAAAATGATCAGTGAGTTATAAAGGTAAGCCCAGGTATGTGCATCCATAAAGGTTAAAGTAGAACGCAGGTCTCTTCTGGAAATAAACTCAATGATAAATGTCAAAAAGCATGCCAGTATAATATGGAAGATAATCGAAAAGCGGTTCATAAAGTTGATGACCTTATCCAGCTTTTCACGCGTCTCCGGTTTCATAGGCGGGATCTTTGGTAACTTTGAATGTACCTTTGAGAAAAAGTTCTTTATGCCTGATAAAATATTTTTTAGTTTCTTCATGTATTTCACCTCGAAAAAGTATATTCATATATAGATAAAAAAGCAATGTAAAAAAGATTTACACCAAATTTACACTACCTAAACAAGAATAAAACGATTTCAAGTAAAAATCAACGGTAATCTTACATAAAAATATCTTAAGAATTTATGAATGTTCATCCAATATGCGAAGAAACGCGAAAAATGGGCTGGAAAAGTCAGGAAAAGCACTTGAAACTGCAAAAACCATGGGTTATACTAAAATAATAAGAGAAGGTAAGAAAATGGGTATTCATATGAAGAAATACATAAATACAAGTCGTAGGATTAATACAAAAGAGAGTGAAGAATGGGGCTTCATTGTCATTAATGCATTGAAAAAAGTATGGTTCGCAACGTTGATCATAGAGTTGTTTCTGTTTATCTTTTTTCAGCCGAATGAAGAGTGCAGCAGAGGCTATTACTTATATCTGTTTGTAGTCCGCCCATCGATCGGACAGGGAGTCTGGCTGGCAGCAGGAGATATTTTATTTAAAAAGTTTATTAAAGATAAAAGCCATAGAACCGTTTCTATATTTATGATCCTCTTGGTATCGGGATTTGCAGCGGTTCCTGTTTGGGTACATACCAGCGTCGGACTGATGCCGGTAGCATTACTGTTCCCAATGGTGTTGTGTCCGTTTTACAGGGACTGGAAGATGATGGTGCTGCAGGCAGGAATCTCTACCGCATTATATGCGGCGTATCAGGGGTATTTTTTACCAAATTCCCCGTATCTGCCGCCGGAAAATCTGTTGATCGATGTAACGATCTTTGCAGGCTGCACGTTTGTAACGTTTGTGTTAGAAGAACAGGTAAACATTTCCTATATATTACAGGAAGAAAAATCAGTCAGAGATTCCCTGACGCATTTGTATAACCATGAGACATTTTATGAAGAGTTAGAATATCACATGAAGCGGTATGAAGAGAAAAAAGAGACTTTTTCCGTTATGATCGCCGATATTGATAATTTTAAAAAAGTCAATGACACCTATGGTCATGCATTTGGCGATGAAGTCATTCGTCAGGTAGTTGTGGCATTTGCCGAGGGACATGGAAATAATGATTTTTCTGCACGTTATGGCGGCGAGGAATTCGCAATGATCCTTCCAAAGCGGGGGATAGAAGAAGCCATGGGAATTGCAGAGAATATCCGAAAGAAGTTTGAAGAGATCGCATTTCAGACGGAGTTAGGAGAAAAACATTTTACTCTGAGTATCGGAGTTGCGGAATATACAAAAACATATGAGAATGCCAGCACGTTTTTTGAACAGGCAGATAAAGCATTGTACGAGGCGAAGAGATCGGGAAAGAACCGGGTATGCTGTGCAAAGAGTGCTGAATAGGAAAGGCAGAGAGATACACGAAGAAAAAGTGGAGTCAGTAAGCTCCACTTTATTTTATAAATTTGTTGATCGCTTCTTCAAGGTCTTTTAGTACCTGGGTGTCACCGGTTTCCACGGCATCTACGACACAATGGTTAATGTGATCTTCTAAAATGATCTTTCCTATATTATTGATGGCAGAACGGACAGCGGCAATCTGGATCAGAACTTCGCTACAATCACGTCCGTCTTCAATCATGGTTCGTACAGCTTCCATATGACCGATGGCACGGGACATACGGTTTAAGACAGCTTTCGTATTTTTATGATGATGTCCGTGTTCATGTTCATGCGTATGTGGGTGTCCATGTTCGTGTTCATGCTCATGTATATGGGAAGATTCGTGTATTTCCTGTTTCTTTGTGCTCATAAGTAACTCCTTTAGTATGAATGAGTTTATTGTAAAACAAAAAATATCTTCACGCAACCGTTTTGTGAGGGGCAGCAAAGCGTATCAGCGTAGTATTGGGGTATTGTAGAGAGATAGCAGAAGAAAAATGTATGAGGTATTTTTATGAAAAAAATAGCAGTTGTATTGTGCGGAATGGAATATAGCAATCAGCAGGAGCTGGTACAGGGGATGATACAGTATCAGTCGGAGCATGGGGGAAGTATCCATGTGTTTCACTGCAGTGGGGACCATCTGCAGACCGGAGGTTATAAAAGGGGAGCTTTTAAAATCTTTGATCTGCTGAATCCGAAGGATTATGACGGGATCATTTTAGCAAGAGAGACACTCCATGAAAAAGAGATGCAAAAACGTGTAGTAAAACGTCTGCAGGAGAGCGGCGTTCCCGTGATTTCATTAGGAGCCAAAACAGAGGGCATGGGCTGTATAGAATTTGACGATTATGATGCAATGAGCCGGATGGTACGTCATGTGATTCGTGAGCATGGGGTGCGTAAGATTGCATATATCGATGGTCCGAAGGAGTACAGTGATGCAGCAAAAAGAGCACAGGCATACAAAGATGTTTTAGAAGAAGAAGGGGTCCCATTTGATTCCCACTGGTTTTTCAAAGGGGATTACAGTGTGGAAGCAGGAACCTATGTAGTCAGTGAACTCGACAGGATGCACAGGATTCCCGAAGCGATCATCTGTGCAAATGACTGTATGGCAGCAGGAGCCATTATGGAATTGCAGGATCGCGGATACCGGGTACCGGAGGATGTTTTAGTCACAGGATTCGATAATGTGTCGATCGCAAAGGATAATTCTCCAAGGATTACAACGGTGGATTGTGATAGAGAGACTATGGGATATCGTGCCTGTGAATATCTTATGACAAAAACGGCAAAAGAGATACAAAAGCTTTGCGTTCAAATACCGACTACCCAGATCTGTTCAGAGAGTTGCGGCTGTGAAAGAGAAGGACAGGACGATGGCAGAGAAATAAAACACCGCTTGATCCGCCAATCCGCAAAGACGAAGGATTACCAGAAGAGAATGAACGAAGTCTTTAACAGCTTTATGAAATCCAAAAAAGTAAAGGATTTTATTCAGCCGGTAAAAGAATTTGTTCCGGGGTTGGAGACGGAGTGTTTTTACATAGCATTCCGCGATACGGATGCCTTTGCAAGACGGATGGTACGCAGTTATGGGGACAAAGATCTGTTGCAGGATGCTGCATGGGATGAAGTGGAGACAGAAAGATACCGACTGCCGATCGCCTATGAAAAAGGAGTATTTTCTTCCTATGGTGAGTTAGAACCGGGGATGCTGCTTCCAAAAGAATGTACGGCAGATGAGAATGTAGTTTCGTTTATTATGCCGATCCACTATCAGGAGCATTTTTTCGGATACTGCATGATCGGACACTGTGATATGGCAACCGAAGCGGATCTGATCAAACAGTGGATGTTAGAACTTGGAAATGCCGTAGAGAGTGTTTTGAAAAAACAGATCTTGCAGAACATCACGGAAAAATTAGACCGCATGAGTGCGTTTGACAGTCTGACCGGACTCTACAACCGGGTTGGTTTTCAGATACAGGCAGATAAGTATAAAATGTATGCAAAGAGCAGCGGAAGAAGTCTGTACATCAGCTTTATCGATATTGATGGTTTGAAAAAAGTGAATGATACTTATGGTCATCACGAAGGCGACTGGCTGATCAAGACAATTGGAGAATGTTTGAAAAAAGCAAGCCATGAAGAAGAGGTCTGTATGCGTTTTGGCGGAGATGAGTTCATAGTGTTAGGACTTGAAAACGTTGCAGACGGACGGCATCTGGAATTTGAGCAGGAATTTCAGAACAATATCCAAAAGGTCAATGAGACACAGGAGAGGGAATATCAGGTTTCTGCAAGTATTGGAAGCTATACAATAGAAGATGTGAAAAATACCAATCTTCAGATTGTGATAGAACGTGCAGATATGGAGATGTATCTGCGTAAGAAGAAAAAAAGAGGATAGAAGGGAAATTATATGACGTGGTTATATTATGCCGCAGGTTCCTCAGTATTTGCAGGAATTACAGCAATTCTTGCAAAAATAGGAATAAAAAAGACAGATTCGGATTTAGCAACAGCATTGCGGACGATCGTGGTCTTGTTATGTTCCTGTATGATGGTTAAGATCGTCGGTTCATACGATGGGATCCACCATATCAGTCAGAGAACATTCCTGTTTTTGATCTTTTCCGGTATTGCAACCGGAGCTTCGTGGCTGGCTTATTTTAAAGCCCTGCAGATGGGCGATGTGAATAAGGTGGCACCGATCGACAAGCTGAGTACCGTACTGACGATGCTTTTGGGAATTTTTCTGTTAGGAGAGACTGTTACAAAATACAGGATTATAGCGATGGTGCTGATCGGTATCGGAACATACATGATGGCAGTAAAAGCCGGGAACAGTAAAAAGAGCGGTAATAAACAGTGGGCAGTCTATGCCGTATTGTCAGCCGTATTTGCAAGTTTGTCGGCTATTTTAGCCAAGATAGGAATTGACGGGGTGGAATCCAACTTAGGAACCGCGATCCGTACCGCGGTAGTGCTGGTCATGTCATGGCTGATCGTATTTATCAAAGGAAAACAGAAACAGTTTAATACGATCACATTCAAGAGTGGAATTTTTATCTGCCTGTCCGGAGTGACCACAGGATTATCCTGGCTGTGCTATTATCGTGCCCTCCAGTTAGGAGAAGCAAGTGTGGTAGTTCCGATCGATAAGCTGAGCATTGTGCTGACCGTAGCATTTTCCTCGATCTTTTTAAAGGAGCATTTATCGCGTAAAGCGTTTATCGGTCTGATCCTGATCGTATCGGGAACCATGCTTTTGCTGGTGTAAAAGAGACTGGATAAGAGAGGAGCCGCACTTTTTTGGAAAAGAGGCATATAGTATAGTGATGTTTTTTCCAGGAGAAGTGGAGTGGACTATAATAATAAAGACTGGTATTACTCACCACAGACCTATCCGTTTTATGCGCCATACCAGATGCAAATGCAGGCAGGATTGCCGATGCAGATGCAGGGGAATTATTTAAAAGAAATGGAGTATGAAAAGGATTTAGACCGGATGAGGGAACTCTATCCGAATGAGGTCAAAAAGATCCAGAAATATGTGGACGAAGAATGTGACAGAATGGAGTATGAGGGAAGCCTGATGTTTGACGAATATCCGGATAAAACGATGCTCTCTTTAGTCAGCAAGCGGATTATGGATAAGATCGCACAGGATAGCGAAAAAGACGAAGTGGAAACCAGCGAATGCTGCGGAGGTTCCCGCCGTGGCGGAGGATTGTCCGATTTGGTGGAAGTGTTGTTATACAATGAAATGTATAGAAGACGCTGCAGACATCGGCGTTGTAACCGCTGGTGGTAAAATAGTAGTTGAGTTTTTGGATAAAACTATATACAATGAAAGAAGTCAGCGGTGCCGTATGGCACCGCCTGTTTTTGAAGAAAGGGAGGACAGGCTTTTGAAGAAAGGAAAGATAAAAATAATCGCACTGATCGGGGCATTTGTACTGACCGTATTGATTGTGGGACTAATAAACCGTCATTCGAGCAATGACACGACCGATAATATGGCGGGAGCAACACTGCCGGTTGTTACGCTCACCTATGCAGATGAAGAGATCAATGAACTTCATGGTCATACGGCACAGATGAATGCAGTATATATGAGAGACAGCATTACACCGTTAGATAAAAGCCGTAAATTGCCTGTCAGTATTGAGACTTTCGGCAATTCCATTGATAAGATTTCCTATGAGATCCGAAGCATGGACAGGAAGCGTTTGGTCGCAGAAGCCGATGTGAAAAATTTTAAGGCAGAAGACAAACAGGTGACAGCGAATATTAAAATACAGAACATCATTGAAGAGGGAGAGGAATATCTTCTGATCTTAAAGCTGCAGCAGGGAAAAAAAGAAGTCTACTATTACACACGCATCATACAGCCGGTAGATGCCTATGTGCAGGAGAGCCTTGCGTTTGCGAAGGATTTTCATGATACATCCATGAATCCGGAAACAAAAGGGACACTGGCAACTTACTTAGAACCGAACTCATCAGGGGATAACAGCAGTCTGAATAACGTTACGATCCATTCTTCCTTAAAGCAGGTGACATGGGCAGATTTTCCATATCAGAAAGTCAGTGAACCGATCCCGTCCATTAAGGAGATCAGCAGTACCTGTAATGTGATCACGTTAGATTATGTAGTAAAAGCAAAAGATTCGGATTCCGAATACTATAATGTAGAGGAATACTATAGAATACGATACACCAGTGCAAGACCGTATCTGCTCAGCTATGAGCGATCGATGAACCGCGTTTTTTCAGGTGGAAAAGACAGTATTTATGATAACTATATCCAGTTGGGAATACGTTCTAAGGATGTAAACTATATCTCAAATGAAAATGGAAGCGTTGCAGCCTTTGTACAGGAAGGAGATCTGTGGATGTACAATCAGGACACCAATCAGATCGCAAAGGTATTCAGTTTCCGTTCGGATATGGAAGAAGTGGATGACAGGGAAAATTATGGAGAACACGATATCCGTATTGTCAGCATTGATGAGCGTGGAAGTATGGACTTTTTAGTCTATGGCTACATGAACCGGGGAATCCATGAGGGCAGGACCGGGATCAGTGTGTGCCATTATGACTCTGTAACCAATACGGTAGAAGAGCAGCTGTTTTTACCGGTAACGACTTCTTATCAGGTTATGAAAGAAGATTTAGGAGAGCTGGCATATCAAAACAATCAGGAACAGTTCTACCTGATCGCAGGCAAGACACTTTATCAGATCGATTTAGACAGCCTGAAAGTTACCAAAAAAAGGAAGGATTTAAAGGCAGGAACCTATCAGGTGTCAGCAAGCGGACGCTACCTTGCATATAAAGATAGCGAAGGACAGCTTTTAGTGGAAGATTTAGAGACGGGAAATACACATCCGGTCAAGAGCAGCGGTGGAGAAGAGACGCGTGCCATCGGATTTATCGGAGAAGATTTTATATACGGACAGGCGAGAAATGCAGACAGCGTTAAGGATGCAGCGGGAAACCAGGTATTTCCAATGTATCAGATCCGGATCTTATCACCGGAAGAAGATTATAAAGTAGTAAAGACCTATGAAAAAGGCGGATATTATATTACAGATGTCCGTATAGATGAAAATACCATCTATTTGAGCAGAGTCCGTCCGGAGGGCGGAGCCTATGTGGATGCTTCGGAGGATACGATCGTAAACAGCGAGGAAGAGAGCGGAGCAAAAGCCGAGCTGCATACAACTTCGACAAAAGAACGCCAGACACAGGTGCAGATACAGCTTGCAAAGGCGGCAGAAGAAGAGAAAAAATTGCAGACTCTGGTTTCAAAAGAGATCATCCATGAGAGATCAAAAGAGGTGCAGTTAGATATTTCGGGTGAGCAGCAGTATTACGCTTATGCAGCAGGAAAGGTCGTGCTTGGAACAGCGAATGCAGCTGAAGCGGTCAGAGCAGCCGATGAAAAAATGGGAGTGGTTGTAGGAACAAAGCAGCAGTACATCTGGAAACGCTCCCGCAAGGCTTCCAGAGAAACCGTGATAGCGGATGGGACACAGGTTCAGGGCAGCAGCACAGCGGCAAAATGCCTGAATGTTATCCTGAAAAAAGAAGGGCTGAATTTAGATGCAGGAGCGTTGTTAGAAAACGGTGAAACCGCAAAACAGATCTTGCAGGAAGCCTTAAAGGAAAGTACGGTACTGGATCTAAGCGGATGCGGAGTAGAGCAGGTTCTTTACTATGTCAGTGAGGGAAATCCGGTCTTTGCAGTACGCGGAACAGGAGATGCCGTTCTGATCACAGGGTACGATTCGAACAGTGTGTGTATTTATGAACCGGGAAGCGGAGCAATTCAGAGGAAAAATATGGAAGAAGCCAAGAATACACTGGAAGGATCAGGAAGCTGCTTCTATGCATATTTAAAATAGAAAAGTTGCATAAAAAAATGTAGTTTTGTTGGAATCCTTGTTGGAAATTGCCAAAAATGAAAAAAACATATTGTAAAACACCTGGGAATAAGCTATATTACATGAATAAGCTATACAATGTAGCAATATGTTAGAACACGGAATGAAGCGAAGCGAGGTATTGGGACTGTGAGTAAAAAAGAGATTGTAGTTTCTGATGTTGAAAAAGAACATGATAATCCAATTGCTGAACTGGTACAGGTAGCCTGTAAGTTCGACAGTGAGATCATATTAGAGAGCAATAACCGCAAGATTAATGCCAAGAGTATTATGGGAATTATGGCATTTAATCCTTCCAACGGTATGAAAGTAAATATCGTAGCAAATGGAGAGGATGAAGCGGAAGCTTTAGATGCAATGGAAAAGTTCTTAGTTTGTGAATAGGAGGAGCATATGAACGCAAAATCAGGAAAGAAGCCGGAAGTGAAACCAGTTGTAACAACTGCACAGACAAAGGAAGCAGAGGTAAAGCCTGCTGAAACAAAGGAAGCAGAAGTAAAACCTGCAGAGACAAAGACTCTTGAGGCAAAGGCAGCAGAAGTAAAAGCAGCAGCCAGCGCAGTAGAAGCAAAGGCAACAGAAAAGTTAGCGAATGTAAAAGAAACCGTAAAAGAGACAACAGAGGCTGTAAAAGAAGAAGTAAAGAAAGCTCCAAAGAAAAAAGCCACACGCAAGGCAGCCGCTAAGAAACAGAGCGAAAGCGAGACCGAAGTATTTGTAGAGTATTACGGACAGCAGTCTTCTGTAGAAGAGATTACAAATAAGGTAAAAGAAGTATTTGTATCAGAGGGACACAGAGTATCTACCATTAAATCCTTAAAGCTGTATCTGAAACCGGAAGATGGTTTTGCATACTATGTGATCAACGAGAAGTTCGCAGGACGGGTTCCATTGTTCTAAGAGAACGGATAAATCAGTATAGGATCATCATCATAATGATCGTACATAAAAAAGGATTTCCTGTAAGTCGTAGGACGACTTATCGGAAATCCTTTTTTGCTCTATCGAAAATACAATGTTCCGTTAAAGTATGAAAACGGTGTTTCCTATAGAGTAAAAAGCCCCTCGGGCAAAGGTGCACTTTGGGAAGGGGAACCGGGGAATTTTAGTATTCGCCGGCTCTGTATTTTTTCAGAAGTTTATCGATTCTCTCGTATGGATCTAAGAGATCGCTGATCGTTGTATCATGATTTAAAGTATCGATGATGTAAGCGATGTATTTACTCATATCACAGTTGATGTAGTAAGGTCTTGAAAGCAGTTCAGGACTCTGGTAAGTCAGGTTGGTCGTTACGACACGATAGATGATACCATCTTCTACTGCCTTGTCAAATTTTTCTAATCCGTTTGTGAACAGACCAAAGGTTGCAACGGTAAAGATACGGTTTGCTTTTCTCTTCTTTAATTCAGTTGCAACGTCGATCATACTTTCTCCAGAGGAGATCATATCGTCGATAATGATCACGTCCTTGCCCTCTACGGAAGAGCCTAAGAATTCGTGTGCTACGATCGGGTTACGTCCGTCTACGATACGGCTGTAATCACGGCGTTTATAGAACATACCCATATCCAGACCTAAAACGTTGGCAAGATATACGGCACGGTTTGTACCACCTTCATCCGGGCTGATGATCATCATGTGATCGGAATCGATCTGTAAATCCTTAATGTGTTTGCAGATACCTTTGATAAACTGGTAAGCCGGCTGAACGGTCTCAAATCCGTGCAACGGAATGGAGTTCTGAACTCTAGGGTCATGAGCATCAAAAGTAATGATATTTTCTACACCCATGGCAGTCAGTTCCTGTAAAGCGATTGCACAGTCGAGAGATTCTCTGGAACTTCTCTTATGCTGACGGCTTTCATACAGGAATGGCATGATGACCGTGATACGGCGTGCCTTACCACCAACGGCTGCGATGATACGTTTTACATCAGCGTAGTGGTCGTCCGGAGACATGTGGTTTGTCTGTCCGCACAGAGAGTAAGTCATGCTGTAGTTGGTTACATCCACCATGATATAGAGGTCATAACCACGAACGGAATCTTTGATCACACCTTTGGCTTCACCGGAACCAAAACGAGGGGTATCTGCATTTACAATATAAGATGCGCGGTGATAATCCTTGAATGCAATGTTATCCTTGTGTGCATTGTGACGTGTGTCTCTCCATTTTACAAGATACTGGTTGACCTTTTCTCCAAGTTCCGTGCAGCTTGCTAACGGGATCAGACCGAGAGCACCGGTTGGAATCGTTTCCAAGTTTCTTTCATCATTTGCCATGATAGAGTTCCTCCATATGTTCATTTATTGTAATTATAATAAGTTCTTAAAAAATACCACAAAAGATTATAGCAAAGATATACTGTTATTGCAATTTCTTTTTAATGCGGATATCGTCTCCGAAAAGTTTGATCATCGTATAATTAGAAGAAATACGCGAAAAAGTCCGTTCGGAATAAATTTCTGCAAGCTGGTTTAAACCAAGGTTTGTAGATATTATGGTTGATTTTTTTCTTAAAATACGTTCATTCAGACATAAAAATAGCTGAGAGACCGTAAAGGAGTTCGAAAGCTCCGTGCCAAGGTCATCAATGATCAGTAAATCACAGTCAAAAATATTCTGATACGGAAGTGCCATATCCTGTGCTCTTTCAAAGACATTTTTTTCAAAAACATGGAAAAGTTCAAACGCCGTAAAATAAATGACTGAATGACCGCGGTCTAATAATTCTTTTGCAACACAGTTGGATAAAAAAGTCTTGCCGACACCGGTATCACCATACAGAAAGAGATTAGAAAACTCTTTCGTAAAGCCGGCAATAAAATTCCGGCATTCCGCAACGGCATTCTGTGCAGTCTCTCTTGCGGAAAGTCCGGTAGCAGGATTGGTCTGCTCATCGGAATAATAGGAAAAAGAAAAAGTGGAAAAATTCTCTTTTTCTAACACCGACTTTAAGTTCGACTGTGTATACACTAGATCAATGGCTGCCTGCTTAAAGCAGTGGCAGCGTTCGTTGCCAATATATCCGGTATCCTTGCAGTCTGCACAGGTATAAGTCGGTGCGAGATAGTCCTTCGGATATCCGAGGGATGCGATCAGACCGGATTTTTCCTTTTGCAAAAGGGTAAGACGTTCCCGTAATTTTTGGGATTCTGCTTCATCACCGGATAACAACAGTCTGGCACTCGAAACAGAAGTAGAAGAAATCTCGTCATCTAAAAGTGTCAGCCGTGGTTCTTTTTCATAAATCTCTTTGGTGCGGAGTTCTAATCTGTGCCGGTTTTCGGTCTGACGCTGTTCATAACCCCGCATGATCTCATCATATTGAGCATTTGTTAAAGCCATAGCCTCTCCTTTACTGAATTGAACGGTTTAAAAGCTGACGTTCTAACTGGTCATAGTTATAATTTCTCTGGGAGAAATTGTTGAATTTACTTCCGGTATTTTTCGGTGGTGTCGGATGCTTCTTTGCTTTCTTATCCTTATAGGAAGCATCTAAAACTGCAATATCCTCTAAATGATGGATCTTATTATCTTTCCAGCTGTGCAGGATCGTATCGGTATATTCAAAGCTCGGCTGGTGAATCGCCTGAATGGTACGTTTGCAGGCTTCCGTGATAATATCAAGGGTAAAGCCATACTCCTTCATCCATTTTTCAATAAAATCCATCTCATACGGTACCAGGTTGCGGTTGCTGATACCAAGGGATTTGATCACTGCATAATAAGCCTGATTATGTACGGTAGAAAGCTGCTTTGCCTGTTCCGCAGTGTGGATCTTTAAGTCTGCCCAGGAAAGAGCGACCTTGTCCATATAGCGGAGACTCGGATGACCTTTTACAATGCAGTGCTCGATCAGATATTCTACTAACTCGGCAGAAAATCCAAGGCTATCGTACCAGTAGAGGATCATCTGCATATCGGTCGGAGTCAGAGGACGTTTTAAATATTTCTCTGCAACAAATAGCATCGTGCGGACATCTTCTTTTTCGCGGAAATTGTCCATCTCATCAGTAGAATATTCGCGTCTGCCGTTCTCTTTTTCCTCTGTGGCAGGTGCTGCGGTATTGTCTGTTGCAGCATTTTGCGGCATATGCGTTGTGCTGCCGGTTACAGTATTCGGAATCCTTTGTGCAGTGACAAGTTCCGGAGCACTTACCTCCTGTGGCTGTGGCACATTTCCGGAATCTAAAAAATAAATACCGGACAGATCTCCCTCGTTATCGTATTCTAAGCGGAGAAGGTTCAGTTTTTCCCAATAGCACAGCGCACGTTTGATATCCTTTTCCGTATGTTCAAATTTGTCTGCCATTTTAGAAATGGACAGTTCGCTTTTATTGCCGTTGATACAGCGGAGCAGATAGAGATAAATCTTCACGAACTCACCACTCGCGTGAACCATATACCGGTCAATAAAGACATTAGGAACACAGGTAGTCGTAGCAGGACTATCTGTGTGTAGTGTAATATTTGACATGAAAGCTCCCTCTTTCGTTTTCTCTCTCAATTTGATATGTTGTGAATTATAGCACAGTTTTTTTGAAAAGAGAAGTGCTATATTTCCCACAAAGCCCCTGTTTATCAAGGGTTTCGGGATTGTGGATAATGTGGATAATTTTGTGCAAAACCGTTATGGTTAACTCACAAAAAAATAGTTTTCCCCAAAAATCGGGACAAACCGTAACTCGCAAAAAATATTATGTAAATAAAAAAAATCCACATGGAAAAGCGGAAAATTATTCGCTACTCCATGTGGACAATGTGGATAACTACTGTCCAAGCAGATGTTCACCCACGTTTACAATGTCTCCGGCACCCATAGTTATCAACAGGTCTCCGTTCATACATTTTTTTAATAAAAATTGTTCAATCTCATCAAAGGAGTGGAAATAATAAGCCGTTGTTCCGGCATCCTGAAGTCTCTTCTGGATATCACCGGAGCTGATCCCTAAGGTATCGGTTTCTCTTGCAGCATAAATATCTGCAAGCACAACGATATCCGCTAAAGACAGGGCATCGGCAAAATCTTCTAAAAATGCTTTGGTGCGCGTGTAGGTATGTGGCTGGAAAACACAGACGATACGTTCATGAGGATAATTTTTTGCAGCCTCTAAGGTTGCGCGGATCTCCGTCGGATGATGGGCGTAATCGTCGATGATCGTAATGCCGCCGACCGTACCTTTTTTTTCAAAACGGCGTTTGGTTCCATGGAAAGCAGACAAACCACTTATAATAGAAGTAACCGGAATCTTCATCTGTGTGCAAAGAGCGATCGCCGCAAGGGCATTCTGTACATTGTGCTCTCCCGGAATGGAAAGCGTGATCTGTCCGATCGTCGTATCTCCTTCATGAGCAAGAAAACTTGCACATCCCTTTTCATTATAAGAAATATCAGAAGCATAGAAATCATTGTCAGCAGACAGACCATAGGTAACGATCTTCGCGGAAAGTCCCTCTGTAATAGCCTCATGCTGTTCAATGGCACCATTTAGAACGATTACACCGTCAGGAGCCGTATTTTCTGCAAACAGACGGAATGAATGACGGATATCGTGGATATCCTTAAAAAAGTCTAAATGGTCTTCTTCTATATTTAATATCAGACAGTATTTTGGGCGGAAATTCAAAAAGCTGTTCGTGTATTCACATGCCTCCGTCACAAACAGGTTGGATTTTCCAACGCGGATGTTGCCACCGATCGCATCTAAGATACCGCCAACGGAAATGGTCGGGTCCATTCGGGCATCTAAAAAAATCTGGGAGACCATAGAAGTCGTAGTGGTCTTTCCGTGCGTACCTGCGATCGCAACAGAATCCGAATAATTATCCATGATCTGTCCTAACAGCTCAGCTCTGGTCAGTGTCGGAATGCCTGCAGCCTTCGCGGCGGCAAGTTCCGGGTTATCTTCGTGGATCGCTGCCGTATAGACGACTAAATCCGTACCTTCTTCAATATTAGAAGCGCGTTGTCCGTAAAAAATCTTCGCTCCGGCATTCGTAAGTTTTTCGGTTAAAGGTGACTTCTGCGAGTCGGAACCGGAGATCGTAAAATGTTCTTCAAGTAAAATCTCGGCAAGACCGCTCATACTGATACCGCCAATGCCGATAAAGTGAATATGAATTGGTTTTTTAAAATTAATCTGATACATTTTTTACCTGTCCATTCTATCTAGAAATCTTAGTGCATATTTATCTAATATATTATAACCCTATCTTTCAAAATTGCAAACGAATTTGAGCGAAGTTCAAAAATATCAGGAAATCATAAAAAGTTATAAAATAAATCCACATTATACTAAATTTTACAAAAATACACACAAATTATCAGAAGAATTGTGAAAGCTGTTGAAATGCCGAGACGGGGTATGGTATAATTATTAAGAAATAAAAGCAAGGTTAAAAGGGGTGATGAGAATGGCAAAGAAAGAAATGATTGCGATGCTGTTAGCGGGAGGTCAGGGAAGCAGATTAGGCGTTCTGACAGCCAAAGTGGCAAAACCGGCGGTAACTTTCGGAGGAAAGTATCGTATTATAGATTTTCCGTTAAGTAACTGTATCAACTCAGGGATTGATACAGTCGGAGTTCTGACACAGTATCAGCCGTTGCGGCTGAATACTCACATAGGAATAGGTATTCCGTGGGATTTAGACCGGAACAATGGTGGAGTAACCGTACTTCCTCCATATGAAAAGAGCAATAACAGTGAATGGTATACAGGAACAGCGAATGCCATTTACCAGAATATGAATTACATTGATACCTATGATCCGGAATATGTCCTGATCTTATCCGGTGACCATATTTATAAGATGGATTATGAGGTTATGTTGGATTTCCATAAGGAAAATAATGCGGATGTAACCATTGCAGCAATGCCGGTACCGATCGAAGAGGCAAGCCGTTTTGGAATCGTTATTACAGATGAAGAAAGACGTATTACGGAATTTGAGGAAAAACCGGAGAAGCCGAGAAGTAATCTGGCATCCATGGGAATTTACATCTTCACATGGAAAGTTTTAAAGGAAGCCCTGATCTCTATGAAGGATCAGAGCAACTGTGACTTCGGAAAGCATGTAATTCCGTATTGCCACAGCAAGCAGCAGAGACTGTTTGCTTATGAATACAACGGATACTGGAAAGATGTTGGAACCTTAGGCTCTTATTGGGAAGCCAATATGGAACTGATCGATCTGATCCCGGAATTCAATCTCTACGAGGAATACTGGAGAATCTATACCAAGAGTGAGATTTTTGAACCACAGTATTTATCAGAAGATGCCGTAGTGGAAAAGAGTATCATCGGGGAAGGCAGCGAGATTTACGGAGAAGTACATAGTTCCGTGATCGGAGCAAATGTACGGATCGGCAAAGGCAGTGTTGTCCGTGATTCCATTATTATGGCAAATACCACGATCGGCGAGAATGTCATTATCGATAAATCCATCGTGGCAGAGAATACCGAGATTGCAGACCGTGTGGTTTTAGGTGAAGGCGAAGAAGCACCGAGCAAATTAAATGAGAGTATTTATGCATTCGGACTTGTTACGGTAGGAGAGAATTCCTATATACCGGAAGGAGTAAAGATTGGTAAGAATACGGCAATTTCCGGTGTAACAGAACTTTCCGATTATACAGAAGGAGAGTTGAAGGCAGGCGAATACATCATTAAGGCAGGTGAGATACAATGAAAGCATTAGGGTTAATTTTAGCAGGCGGAAACAATAACCGGATGAGAGAGCTTTCAAATAAGAGAGCGATTGCGGCAATGCCGGTCGGAGGAAGTTTCCGTTGTATAGATTTTGCACTGAGCAATATGTCAAATTCACACATTCAGAAAGTTGCAGTGCTGACACAGTATAATGCCCGTTCTCTGAACGAACATTTAAGTTCTTCAAAATGGTGGGATTTCGGAAGAAAACAGGGAGGACTCTATGTCTTTACACCAACGGTTACATCGGATAACAGCTGGTGGTATCGTGGAACGGCAGATGCGATTTACCGAAACATTGATTTCTTAAAGAGATGCCATGAACCATATGTGATCATTACCAGTGGTGACTGTGTCTACAAGATGGACTACAATGAAGTCTTAGATTACCACATCAGCAAGAAAGCCGACATCACGGTAGTATGCAGGGATATGGGACCGGAAGAAGATGATGTGTGCCGTTTCGGAATCGTTCGGATGAATGAGGATTCAAGGATCGTAGAGTTTGAAGAAAAACCGATGGTAGCACGTTCTAATACCGTATCTACCGGCATTTATGTCATCCGCAGAAGAGCATTGATCGAGATGTTAGAAAAGTGTGCAGAAGAGGCACGTTGGGATTTTGTTACGGATATTCTGATCCGTTATAAGAATCTGAAACGCATCTATGGATATAAAATGACCGGTTACTGGAGCAACATCGCAACCGTAGAATCCTATTACAAGACCAATATGGATTTCTTAAAAGAAGACGTGCGTAACTATATGTTCCGCAGTGAACCAAAGATTTATTCTAAGATCGATGATCTGCCGCCGGCAAAATATAATACCGGTTCCGTTGTAAAGAACAGTCTGGTATCGAGTGGATGTATCTTAAACAGCAAGGTAGAGAATTCTGTATTGTTTAAGAATGTCTTTGTCGGAAAGAATTGTGTGATCAAGAATTCGATCATCTTAAATGATGTTTATATCGGAGACAATACACATATAGAGAATTGTATCGTAGAGAGCAGAGGAACACTTAATGCAAACACATACTATTGCGGTGACAATGGTGTGAAGGTGGTTGTAGAGCATAACGAGAGATATGTGTTCTAAATAATTCTGTACATAGATAAGTATTCATAAAATGAACCTATCAGCAGGGCAGTTTCGCAAGTCGGGACTGTCCTGTCTGTGATTTTGAAAAGAAGTGAAACAAAAATGGGAAAGGTTACATTTTCGCCACAAAATATACAAAAAGTTTTTGTAAAATATGAAGTATTGTAATATAATGGGAAAAGCAAATTAAAACGCGGAGGATATTATGGAACAGTTAAGAGCCATTATACTGGCAGCAGGAAAAGGAACCCGGATGAAATCAGAACTTCCAAAGGTGGTACACCGTATAGACGGACAATGTCTGGTAGACTATGTGATTGATGCGGCAAAAGGTGCAGGTGCTAAGGATATCTGTCTGGTAGTCGGTTATAAACATGAAGTGGTGGAGGCAGAGATTTCTCATCAGGATGTTCAGTATGTATTGCAGACAGAGCAGCTTGGAACAGGTCACGCTGTAAAATGTGCGGGTGATTTTCTGACCGGAGAGGGAGAAACCTTAATCTTGTTTGGCGATACTCCGCTGATTACGGCAGGCACATTAAAGAGATTAAAGGAATATCACAGAGAAAAAGGAAATACTGTAACGGTATTATCCGCAATGGTGGATGACCCGACCGGATATGGACGAATTATCCGTGATGAAAATGGGAACTTTATTAAGAGTGTAGAGCATAAAGATGCAAATGAGGCGGAACTGGCATCCCATGAGATTAATTCGGGTATGTACATCTTTGATACAAAAGAGCTGCGACAGGCATTGGATTTACTGACCACGGATAATGCACAGGGAGAATATTATCTGCCGGATACACTGACCATTATTAAAAATAAAGGCTTAAAGGCAGATGCATTTGCATTGGAAAATGCAGAGGACATTACAGGAGTCAATGATCAGCAGCAGCTTGCAGAAGCGGCAAAAATTATTGATGAGAGAAAGAAGACACATTCTTAACAGGAGAAATACACAAAATGTACTTAATTGCAGGTTTAGGGAATCCTACAAGACAATACGACCATACAAGACATAATGTAGGATTTGATGTCATTGATGCTTTAGCAGAGAAGTATCATATCAGTATCAATGAAAAAAAACACAAAGCTCTACTTGGAAAAGGAGTTATAAACGGTCAGAAGGTCATACTCGCAAAACCGCAGACCTATATGAATTTAAGTGGTGAGAGCCTTGTGGAACTGGTGAACTATTATAAATTGGACCCGGAAAGTGAATTAATTGTCATCTATGATGATATCAGTTTTTCACCGGGAAATCTGCGTATTCGTGAGAGCGGAAGTGCAGGCGGCCATAATGGTGTGAAGAGCATTATTAAGTGTTTAAATACGCAGAGATTTATGCGAATCAAAGTGGGAGTTGGTGAAAAGCCAAAGGACTGGGATTTAGCAGACTTTGTATTAGGACGATTTACAAAAGAGGAGCGGGAACATTTAGAAGGTGCCATGGAAAGAGCGGCTGAAGCTGTCTGCTATATGGTAAACGGCGAAGTGGCAAAGGCAATGAATGAATATAATAAGAAGGTAACAGATTAAAATGAAGGCAATCGAAGAAGTCTTACATGGCTGGGCGGATTATGAAAAAATCCGGGAATTCCTAAAGAAAGAAAAGGGAATCATTCAGATTTCCGGTTGCGTTGACGCAGGAAAAGCACATATGGTATACGGAGTTGGCAATGGTTTTGGAAAGAAGATCATTGCTACTTTTAGCGAACAAAAAGCCAGAGAATTGTATGAGGACTGTCGTTTTTTTGATGGCAATACCGTGTACTATCCGGCAAAAGATATTTTATTTTACCAGTCAGACTTACGGGGAAATCAGCTGACCAAAGAGCGGATGAATGCCATCAAGGTACTGTTAGAAGAAGAGCAGATGACTTTAGTTACGACATTTGATGGTTTGATGAACCGCCTGATGCCTCTTGAAAAATTAACACAATTTATCTTAAGGCTCGCACCGGGAGATGAGCTGATTCTGACGGAGTTTACGAAGCAGTTAGTAGCCATGGGCTATGAGAAAAACTATCAGGCAGAGGCAGGCGGACAGTTTGCAGTCCGGGGCGGTATCATAGATATTTATCCACTGACAGAGGAAAATCCATATCGTATTGAATTGTGGGGCGATGAGATCGATTCGATCCGCAGCTTTTCAGCGGAGAGCCAGCGTTCCCTAGAGAATCTTGAAACAGTTAAAATTTATCCGGCAGCAGAGATCATCTTTGAAGAGGCTGTTTTAGAAAAAGGGTTAAAGAAGATTGAGGCGGATGCCAAAAAACTCAGTGAACTTTATCAGAAAGAGATGAAGACCGAGGAGGCTCATCGTGTACGCATGTTAGCGTCAACGGCAAAAGAGAGCATCGAGCAGTTTGGAAGTGTCGAGGGTATGGATGCGTACCTGACTTATTTTGAAGAAGATACAGTTTCGCTTTTAGACTATTTTTCAAAAGAGGATGCACTCGTATTTTTAGATGAACCGGTGCGGGCGATTGAAAAAGGAAGGGTCATCGAAAAAGAGTTTCAGGAAAGCATGAAACAGCGTTTAGAAAAGGGATACATTTTGCCTGGGCAGATGGACTCCCTCTATTCCTATGAGGAGATCGCAGCGAGACTTGCGGCACATAAAGTCATTGGCTTAGCAGCACTTGAGATGAAGGAAAAGGCACTGCCGGCGAAAGAATATTTTTCCATCCAGATGAAGACCGTCAATCCGTATAACAACAGTTTTGAACTGTTAATTAAGGATTTGAAACGATATAAAAAGAACCACTATCGTGTCATTCTTTTATCCGGTTCGAGAACCAGGGCGAATCGTTTAGCACAGGATATCACAGAAGAAGGGATCAGTGCATTTTATACACAGGACGAGGAGCATGAAGTAAAACCGGGCGAGGTCATGGTTGCCTATGGAAAAATCAAAAAGGGCTATGAGTACCCGGATCTGCAGTGCGTCGTCATTTCGGAAAGTGATATTTTTGGCAGGGAAAAGAAAAAGAAGAAAAAACGCAGAGTCTATGAAGGGGAGCAGATACAGAGCTTTTCCGATCTGCATGTCGGCGACTATGTGGTCCATGAAAATCACGGACTTGGTATCTACCGCGGAATTGAAAAAGTAGAAGTAGATAAAGTCGTAAAAGACTACATTAAGATCGAATATGCCAAAGGCGGAAATCTCTATATCCTTGCAACCCAGTTAGAGCTGATCCAGAAATATGCCGGTGCGGATGCTAAAAAACCGAAGCTGAATAAGTTAGGAACACAGGAGTGGTCTAAGACAAAGTCAAAGGTGCATAAGGCAGTAGCGGATATTGCACAGGATTTAGTTGAACTTTACGCAAAACGTCAGAACCGGGAAGGTTATGTATATGGCGAAGATACCGTATGGCAACGAGAATTTGAGGAAATGTTCCCGTTTGAGGAGACGGAAGATCAGGAGCTTGCCATTGAAGCTACCAAGCAGGACATGGAGAGCAAGAAGATCATGGACCGTCTGATCTGCGGAGATGTCGGCTATGGAAAGACGGAAGTTGCCATCCGTGCGGCATTCAAAGCCGTGCAGGAAGGAAAACAGGTGGTATATTTAGTTCCGACAACGATATTGGCACAACAGCACTACAATACATTTGCGTCAAGAATGAAAGATTTTCCGGTACGGGTGGATCTGCTCTGCAGATTCCGGACGAGTGCGCAGCAGAAAAAGACCATCGAGGATCTGAAAAAAGGAATGGTCGATATTGTCATAGGAACGCACCGTGTTCTTTCAAAAGATGTTGCGTTTAAAGATTTAGGACTTCTGATCATCGATGAGGAACAGCGTTTTGGCGTTACCCATAAAGAAAAGATCAAAAAAATGAAAGAAAACGTGGACGTACTGACATTAACTGCGACACCGATCCCAAGAACCCTGCACATGAGTCTGATCGGAATCCGTGATATGAGCGTCTTAGAAGAACCTCCGATGGACAGAATGCCGATCCAGACTTATGTTATGGAGTATAACGAAGAATTAGTCAGAGAGGCGATCGTCAGGGAAATGTCAAGAGATGGTCAGGTCTATTATGTCTTTAACCGTGTCAATCAGATCGAGGATGTGGCAGCCAAAATTGCGTCACTGGTGCCGGAAGCCTCTGTCGCTTTTGCCCACGGTCAGATGAAAGAGCGGGAGTTAGAAGATATCATGTACAGCTTTATCAACGGAGAGATTGATGTACTGGTATCCACGACCATTATAGAGACAGGGCTGGATATTTCCAATGTCAATACAATGATCATCCACGATGCAGATAATCTGGGACTTTCCCAGCTCTATCAGCTTCGCGGAAGAGTCGGAAGGTCGAACCGGACAGCTTATGCGTTCCTGCTCTATAAACGGGATAAGATGCTAAAAGAGATTGCGGAAAAACGTTTAGCAGCCATCAAGGAATTTACGGATTTAGGAAGCGGTTTTAAGATCGCCATGCGTGATCTAGAGATCCGCGGTGCCGGAAATCTTTTGGGTGCAGAACAGCATGGTCACATGGAAGCGGTTGGATATGATCTTTACTGCAAGATGTTAAATGAAGCTGTCCGCCATTTAAAAGGCGAGCAAAAAGAGGAAAACTTTGACACGGCACTGGATGTAGATATTGATGCGTATATTCCGCCTGCTTATATCCCGAATGAATTCCAAAAGCTGGATATCTATAAGCGGATTGCGGGAATTGAAAATGAAGAAGAGAGCGAAGAGATGTTAGAAGAGCTGATCGACCGGTTTGGAGATCCGCCAAAATCCGTCGAAAATCTGCTCTGGATCGCAAAAGTCAAAGCCAAGGCACATTCATGCTTTTTAAAAGAAGTAACGCAAAAAGGCGAAAATATACGCTTTGTGTTCTTAGAACATGCAGCAATAGACCTGGTCAAGATCCCGGATTTTATTGCCCTGTATGATTATGCACTGGATTTTACACCGGATCAGAAGGGGCCGTATTTTACCTACCACTTTAAGAAAAATTCCAGACAGGAGAAGTTATCCGTAACAGATGCGATCGAGAAGATCCTTACGGATATTGAAAAAATGCTGGTATTACACTATAATGAAACAAGCAGACAGGAAAACTAGGAGGAACAGACAGATGAAAATAAAGAAAGTTGCGGCATTGGCACTTGCGGCAGTGATGGGAGCATCTATGTTAGCCGGATGTGCTTCTAAGTCGATAGATGAGGATGCAGTTGTTGTAAAAATGAAAGACGGAGAAGTCAGACTGGGTGTTGCGAATTTTATGGCACGGTATACCCAGTATACCTATGACAGTATTTACGGTTCCTATTTCAAGGATGATTACTGGTCACAGGATATGTCGGGAAAAGGAAAGACCATGGAAGAGGAAGTAAAGAGTCAGGTTATGGATTCCTTAAAGACCTATTACGCATTAGCGGCGCATGCCGATGACTATGGTGTGAAGATCACCAAAGAGGATAAAAAGAAAATAGAAAAAGCGGCAAAGAAATTTATTTCCGACAACTCGAAAGATGCCGTTACGGAAATGAGTGCCACAGAAGAAGATGTAGAAGAGTATCTGCGTCTTGTGACGATCCAGCAGAGAATGCAGGCAAAAATAGAAGAAGATGTCAATGCCAATGTCAGTGACGAGGAAGCAGCGCAGCGTACCTTTAGTTATGTTTTCGTTTCTACCGAGGGAACCACTACAGAGGACGGAAAACAGAAAGCATACAGTGATGCAGAGAAAAAAGTATTGCGCCAGAAAGCACAGGCATTAGCAGCAGTAAAACCGGAAGAATTAGAGTCCAAGGCAGAAGAAGCAGGACTGACCGTTGCACAGGACTCCTACGGTTCCGCAAAAGATGAGAACAGCAGTCTGGATAAAAAAGTCTTAAAAGCAGCAGACAAGCTGAAAGCAAATGAAATGTCCGGTGTGGTTGAGACAGACAAGGGATATTATGTGATCCGTTTAGACAGCGAGTTCGACCAGAAAGCAACGGATGAGAAGAAAGACGAGATCATCGGACAGCGTCAGCAGGAACTTTATCAGAAGGTATGCGATGAATATACCAGCGATTTTAAGTTTGATATTGATAAAAAAGTCTGGAAACAGGTCAAATTTGATAATCATTTCAAAGCAAAAGAGACCACAGACACAAAACAGGATTAGAATGCACTAAAAAAAGAAAGACACATATAGTAAAGTAGTAAGAAATGATCCCTGCCATAGAAATGTAATAAAAAAGTAAAACTATGTAAATTTACAAATGGGAAAATTATGCTATAATAGTACTGTATGAGCAGAAATATAATTGGAAAGATTTTACAATAGAAACATTCTTGACAAATAAGAATACAGGATACTATAATTACTGATTGTATGAAAATATAGAGGTGCAGGATGGAACAATATGTAATCAAAGGTGGAGTTCCGCTTTCCGGTGAAGTTGAAATTGGTGGTGCAAAGAATGCAGCACTTGCCATTTTAGCGGCAGCCATTATGACGGATGAAACCGTAACAATAGATAATTTACCTGATGTTCGTGATATTAACGTACTGTTGGATGCGATTGCGGGAATCGGAGCAAAAGTAGAACGTATCGACAGTCATACCGTAAAGATCAACGGATCTTATATCGATTGCCTTTGCGTGGATTATGATTCTATGAAAAAAATCCGTGCTTCCTACTATCTGTTAGGAGCATTGCTTGGCAAATACAAAGAGGCAGAGGTAGCACTGCCGGGCGGATGCAATATCGGAAGCCGTCCGATGGATCTGCATATCAAAGGATTTAAGGCACTCGGTGCAAGCGTGGAACTGCGGAACGGAGCAGTTGCCGTGGAAGCAAAAGAGCTTGTGGGTACTCACATTTACTTAGATAAAGTCTCTGTTGGAGCAACGATCAATGTTATGATGGCAGCAGTCATGGCAGATGGAAAGACGACGATCGAGAATGCTGCGAAAGAACCGCATGTAGTAGATGTTGCAAACTTTTTAAACAGTATGGGGGCAAACATCCGCGGAGCCGGAACCGATGTTATCCGTATTGTCGGAGTAGAGAGTCTTCATAAGACCGATTATTCGGTCATTCCGGATCAGATTGAAGCCGGAACATTCATGTTTGCAGCAGCAGCAACACATGGAGATATTTTAGTAAAAAATGTAATTCCAAAACATTTAGAGGCAACTTCCGCAAAACTGTTAGAAGCAGGATGCCGTATCGAGGAATTTGACGATGCAGTACGCGTATCAGCAGCAGGACCACTGCACAATACACAGGTGACGACACTTCCTTATCCAGGATTCCCGACCGATATGCAGCCACAGATGGCGGTCGTACTTGGAATTGCACAGGGAACGAGTACCGTAACGGAAAGCATTTTTGAGAACCGTTTTAAATATGTGGATGAATTGACCCGTATGGGAGCAGACATCAAGGTTGAGAGTAATGTAGCCATTATCAATGGTGTAGACCATTATATGGGTGCAAGGGTTAGCGCTCCGGATTTGCGTGCCGGTGCAGCACTGGTCATTGCAGGGCTTGCAGCCGAAGGAATTACCGTGATCGATGATATCCATTTTATTGAACGCGGTTACGAAGAATTTCCGGAAAAACTCAGCCGGGTCGGTGCAAAGATTGAAAAGGTATCAACGGAAAAAGAGATTCAGAAATTCACATTGAAGGTATCTTAGATTAGTGGTGTTGTAGACAGCATCAGAATAAGAATCCAATAAAATGAAACAGAAAAACAGAATGAAATAGAAGATGTTATATATGTTATAGAGTAAAAAAGCAACTACTGTTTTATGACGTGTGTCATAGATCAGTAGTTGCTTTTTTGTTACACAACGGATTTAATATACAAATTTGGTTCACGGTACAGATCCAGACAGGTTCCGTCATCTAACTGGATCATTGGTGAAGACAGATGATTGGAATTCAAAAGGATAATGTTTGCACTTCTGCCATCGTTTAAAAGAATACGGTTATTCTGATATGCGTTGGCGATGTGCTCTAAAAATGTCAGGATATACTGTGGCTTATATTTAGAAAGACCGTCTTTTTCAAATTCTGCAATGACCTCAAACGGGCAAAGCGGAGTACGGTACTTTCTGGCAGAAGTCATCGCATCATACACATCTGCGATCGAAATGATCATAGCGTGGTCATCAATCTCATTTGTTTTTAAGCCAAGCGGATATCCGCTTCCGTCACAACGCTCATGGTGGGACAGTGCTGCCTGTTTTACATGATAATCAATATTCAGTTCTTTTAACAGATCATAGCCGAGGACAGGATGCTGTTTGATCAAAGCAAATTCGTTGTCGGTCAGCTTTTCTTTTTTATTTAAAATATCACTTGGGATCAGGAATTTGCCAACATCGTGCAATGCGGCTGCCAATGTCAGGGTGTCTAAATCTTCTTCGCTGAAATTCAGCCATTTTCCTAACATTCTTGCGATCATTGCAACATTCAGGGAATGAGCGAAGATCGGATCGTCGATCTGACGTAGATTGTGGATCATATCAAAGAACTGAATGGAAGTCCTGGTCTCTGATATGAGTAGTTTTGGAATCTCAACTAACTCGGTTGCGTGGTTCATGGTTCTGGTGTTGACCAGTTCCTTCAGATAATTATTAAAATTAGTAATATGATTAGTGTAATCAATCTGAAACTTCTGGAAAGAAGAACTTTTGCGGACTTTTTGGGAATATGATAATTCATGTTCCGGTGCAACGATCTTCTTTGGTTCTTCTTCTACGGTATCTTTGCTATCAATAACAGACACGCTTTGAATATTGTAAAAAGACATACGCGTGATCAATGATTCTGTTAATACCGTGTTTTTACCGATGATCAGCTGACCTGCTTTTGTCTTTACAGGGGCAGCAGTGATCATACCCGGCTTTAAATCCTGTACTGTAATAACTCCCATGGTTAACTCCTATCACTCCGAAAACGAAGTATCCTTCGTATTTGCTAATACCTTCTTCTAAATGCTCCTAAAAACTTTCATATATAAAAAAGTATAAATATTTTCAGAAAATTGTCAATATGAAATGATGGAAAAGACAGGAAAAGGCAGAAATACATCAAATTAGCTTGACTTTTTTTGCAAAGGGGAGTAAAGTAACGCCTGTAGATAAATCATAAATAATATATATCTCTCTTATTCAGAGTGGTGGAGGTACAGAGGACCTGTGAAGCCACGGCAACCCCTTTTGATGGAAGGTGCCTGCCTGAGCGAGAAATCGAACAATAAGAGGAAGGAATTGTAAGATTCGTGTCCGCTTATCACAGCGGATTTTTTTATACGGCAATTCAATTGTCAAAACTGTGTTTTATAGTATAATTTATCATCCTGCACAAAGAAGATATTCCATGTTTCCCTGTGCAGAACATTCCGATGAACCTCAGAAAGCAGAAATCATGTTCACCAGTGGGTTCCATGATTCCTTGAGTTTCATCTTCATTGCACAAAAAGAAACCTTCCATATCTTCTTTGTGCAGGATGGGTTATCACTTTGAAATATAGTTTTGACAATTGAAGATACATAAAAAATGATATGTGTTGTAATGTAAGAAAATCCGCAGGAGAGATACGATGACAAGGAGGAAAAAGATGGACAAGAGACTTTTTACATCAGAGTCAGTAACAGAGGGACATCCGGACAAAGTCTGCGATGCAGTCTCTGACGCAATTTTAGATGCATTGATGGCACAGGATCCAATGAGCCGTGTGGCATGTGAAACAGCAGCATGTACAGGATTTGTACTGGTAACAGGTGAGATTACAAGTAAAGCAGATATCGACATTCCAAAGATCGTACGCCAGACTGTGAACGAGATCGGATACAATGATGCAGCAACCGGTTTTGATGGCAATACCTGTGCAGTTATGGTTGCAGTAGATGAGCAGTCAAGCGATATTGCAATGGGCGTTGATAAGGCGTTAGAAGCAAAAGAGAACAAAATGTCTGACGAAGAGCTTGAAGCGATCGGTGCAGGCGATCAGGGTATGATGTTTGGTTATGCAACAAATGAGACAGAAGAGTATATGCCATATCCGATCTCTTTAGCACACAAATTAGCTTTACAGTTAACAAAAGTCCGCAAAGACGGTACTTTAAAATACTTAAGACCGGATGGAAAGACACAGGTATCCGTAGAGTATGATGAAGCAGGAAAACCGGTACGTCTTGAGGCAGTTGTACTTTCTACACAGCATGACCCGGATGTGACACAGGAGCAGATACATAATGATATTAAAAAATATGTATTTGATGAGATCCTTCCAAAAGAGATGATCGATGCAGATACAAAATTCTTCATCAACCCGACCGGAAGATTTGTAATCGGTGGACCACACGGAGATGCAGGTTTAACAGGACGTAAGATCATCGTAGATACATATGGCGGATATGCACGTCACGGCGGCGGTGCTTTCTCAGGTAAGGACTGCACAAAGGTAGACCGTTCCGCAGCTTACGCAGCACGTTATGTAGCAAAGAATATTGTAGCAGCAGGACTTGCAGAAAAATGTGAGATCCAGCTTTCCTATGCGATCGGTGTTGCACAGCCGACATCTGTTATGGTAGATACTTTCGGAACCGGAAAACTTTCCGATGAGAAGTTAGTGGAAATCATCCGGGAGAACTTCGATCTTCGTCCGGCAGGAATTATTAAAATGTTAGATTTAAGAAGACCAATCTACAAACAGACAGCAGCATACGGACATTTCGGACGTAATGATTTGAATCTTCCATGGGAAGCATTAGACAAAGCAGATGAGCTGAAAAAATATCTGTAAATTTTTTAAAAAAGTTGATATAAGATAGCGGGAACAGTCCTTTTTTCTAAAAACAGAAAGAAGGGCTGTTTTTTATAAAAAGTTTAGAATTCTTTTTGAAAATAGCCATAGGATTCCGTAAGATTCGTGTTATAATAAAAATTGTGAGAGGAAATCTATTATGAAGCTTAGAACAAGACTATGTATTGCTTTTTGTATTTTAATATTTATTCCGCTTCTTTTAACCGGTATGGCAGCATTCGGGGTCTACAGGACACAGTCTTATGCATTTGAACAGGCAAAGGATGTGTTAGTCGATATTGGATTTTCGGTACTGCTGATCTTAATATTTACGGCAGCACTGATGACCGTCTGGATCTACCGGGCAATTATCGATCCGATCCGTAAATTAGAAAAGGCTGCACAGGAGATCCGGGATGGAAATCTGGATTTTGAGATTGAAGTAAAGGGAAATGATGAGATCAGCGAATTGTGCCAGAGCTTTGAGCAGATGCGGGAGCAGTTGAAGCAGTCGTCAGAGGAACGGGTGTTGAATGAGAAAGAGAACCGGGAACTCATCAGTAATATTTCTCATGACTTAAAGACACCGATTACCGCAATCAAAGGCTATGTCGAAGGAATCATGGATGGAGTGGCAGATACACCGGAGAAGATGGAGAAGTATGTCCGCACCATTTACAATAAGACAAATGAAATGGATTTGTTAATCAATGAACTGACGATTTATTCTAAGATTGACACGAACCGTATTCCTTATAATTTCAGCAAGATTAATGTGGCAGAATATTTTGAGGACTGTGTCGAGGAGATAGGGATGGATTTGGATTCCAAAGGAATCGGTCTTTCTTATATTAATTATGCAGAGGATGATATTGTAGTCATTATGGATCCGGAGCAGATCCGGCGTGTGATACATAATATTATCAGCAACTCCGTCAAGTATTTAGATAAACAGAATGGCTTTATCAATATCCGTGTACGGGACGTCGGGGATTTCGTCCAGTTTGAATTTGAGGACAATGGACGAGGCATTGCAGCAAAGGATTTACCATATATTTTTGAACGTTTTTACCGTGCAGAGAAATCCAGAAATTCTGCAACGGGAGGAAGCGGAATCGGTCTTTCGATTGTTAAGAAGATTATTGAGGATCACGGTGGAAAAATCTGGGCAACCAGTAAAGAATCAAGCGGAACAACTATGTATTTTGTAATTCGCAAATATCAGGAGGTACCAAATGAGCAGAATATTGATCATTGAGGATGAGGTCGCAATTGCAGATTTAGAGCGTGACTATTTAGAACTCAGCGGCTTCACGGTGGAGATTGAGAATACAGGAGATGTAGGATTAGCGAGAGCATTAAAGGAGGAGTTTGACCTCTTTATCTTAGATTTGATGCTTCCGGGCGTTGACGGATTTGAAATCTGCAAGAGAATCCGGGATGAAAAAAATACGCCGATTCTGATGGTGTCTGCAAAGAAAGAGGACATTGACAAAATCCGTGGGTTGGGACTTGGAGCAGATGATTATATTACCAAGCCGTTTTCACCAAGTGAGTTAGTGGCAAGGGTCAAAGCACATCTGGCACGTTATGAAAGACTGATTGGAAGCAGTGTGGAGACACGCAATATTATTGAAATCCGTGGAATTAAGATTGATAAGGATGCCCGCCGTGTGTGGGTTAATGAGGAAGAAAAAGCATTTACCTCCAAGGAATTTGACCTGCTTTGCTTTTTGGCAGAAAATCCGAATCGTGTCTATACGAAAGAAGAACTGTTTAAAGAAATCTGGGATATGGAATCGATTGGCGATATTGCAACTGTGACCGTGCATATTAAAAAAATCCGTGAAAAGATTGAATTTAATACGGCAAAGCCACAGTACATTGAAACCATCTGGGGTGTCGGTTACCGGTTCAAGGTATAATCATTCATATGATACCTGCTGAAATACTGCACCGGAAGGAGTGATTTCATAGACTACCTTTTCTTTGGTGGCAGGATGTATGAATCCAATATGGTAGGAGCAGAGTCCGAGTGGAAGATAACCCGGCGTGTTCCTGCCATATTTTTTGTCACCGATGATTGGATGTCCGGCGTGGGCAAGCTGTACGCGGATCTGGTGATGACGGCCCGTCTTTAACTGTACACGGACCAGACTGCAATCCTCCATTGTTTTTACGGTTTCATAGGATAATTCCGCACGTTTCGCACCAGTGGTATCTTTTGGGACTACGCTGGACACATTGCTTTTTCCATCCCGAAGCAGATAGTTTTCCAGTGTGCCACAGGCAGGAGAAAGCAGACCCACCACCATGGCATAATAATATTTTTCAAAGGTGTGAGCCTGCATCTGGGCAGACAGTGCTGCCGCACTTTTTTTATCTTTGGCAAACACCATCACACCTTCTACCGGCTGGTCTAAACGGTGCACCAGTCCGACATAGGGCGGTTCGCCTTTGGAAACCCGATAATTTTTTAACAGGCTGACCATATCGGTCACACCGGATTTTGGAGTCTGCGTCGGAATGCCCGGCGGTTTTTTACATACAATGATAAATTCATCTTCAAAAATAATCTCTAACATGGGTGGTATTATAACACAGACCTTTTGGAAAAGAAAGAATAAAAAGGGACTTTTTCTGACATACTTTTTTTATGAAAAACGAAGTGAAAAATTCCATGTTACAGTTATTAAAAATTGCGGTGATCACGGCACTGGTCTATCTGGCATTCCGCTATCTGTTAGGGCTTGTTTTCCCATTTCTGATCGCGTATGGAATTGCAGTGCTGCTCAATCCGCTGTTAGAAAAAATAAACAGACACAGGAAGATCAAACGGGGAATCTTAAGTGCATTGTTGGTGCTGCTTGTGTTTGCGGTGGCTGGTGGATTGCTCGGTATGGCAGGATATGCACTGATCAGTCAAGCCAAAAAACTGGTTCAGAATTACGATTCCGTTGCCGCGCAGGGAACGCAGGTATGGAATCTGTGCTGTCAGCGTGTCGAGGAACTCTGCGGAATACAGAACGGTTATGTAGAACGCTGTGTTTCCTCTTATGTGCCAATGCTATGGCAAAAATGCCGGACAGATGTGGTACCAAAGCTGATGAATTATTCGATCGGTTATGTGAAAGGTTTTCTGGTAGGCTTTACAATCTTTATTGTCATTATGGTCTCTACGATCCTGATCCTTGCAGATTATCCGAATATCCGAAAAAAAGCGGTGGAGCATCCGATCGGAAATCTGATCTATCGGATCGGACGAAATATGAAAAAGGCAGGAGGTACTTATTTAAAGGCACAGCTTATCATCCTTTTGATCATCAGCAGTATTTGTTGTGTCGGACTTTTCCTGACCGGAAATTCATATGCGGTACTGGTTGGATGCGGGATAGGACTGTGCGATGCCCTTCCTTTTTTCGGGACGGGAACCGTGTTTATCCCATGGCTTCTATTCAAGGTATTCTGTGGACAGTATCTGCTCGCGGGTGCGTATGGGATCATCTATCTGATCTGCAACTTTACCAGAGAATTCTTAGAGCCAAAGCTGATCGGCAGTAAATTATCCATTCATCCGATGCTGGTATTGATCAGTACCTATGTAGGTCTGTGCGTGTTTGGGGTCTTTGGTTTTTTCCTGGGGCCGGTGGCAGGGCTTTTGATTGCGGAGATTTATAAGGCGTCGGAGGAAGGGTGAGGAAAATAGTTTTATAGGATATAAGATATAGCTGATGGCACCGATGAAATATTCCGTGTTCCCTTGTGCAGGACATTCCATATTTCATCTGTGCCATCTTTCTACGGAGTCTATGAAAAAATATAAAGTTTATTTCTGTAAGGGGCGAAAATCAGTTATCAAAGGGTGAAAGTAAAATGATTGCAGTCAGTAGTTTGGATGTAGTGTTTTTAAGAAATGTGTGTTAGATTATTGTTATACAACTCGGGATTTGTGGAGAGATTTCCTGAACTTTCCTTATTTTACAGGCTTTCCAGCCCCTTAGATATTGAAATGATATGTATTTTCCCTTATTTTTGCCCTTATGCGGAATCCGCAAGGGAAATAAGGGAAATTTTTGTTTAAGCATTGCTCGCTACTTTATCAAGAAGTCTTGCGGAATCCCGCTTTGCTTTTCTTGTTGAGTGAGCGTAAATGTTCATTGTGGTACTGACATCGGAATGTCCTAACAGTTCCTGTACATCTTTCGGAGCAGCTCCATTCGAGAGCAGGTTGCTGGTGTAGGTATGTCGTAACTGGTGAAAGTGAAAATCTTCAAATCCTTCCAGCTTTTTTGATACTGACCTGCAAGCAATGCCGAGTGTACTCGGCAGTTCCAGACTGCCATCCGGTCTGAGGCAGACAAAGGATATTTCTTTATAATCTGCCGGGACTTCCTGTGTTCCGTCAAGGTGATAGTATTCATAATACACCCTGTTTTTCACATGCACCTCTTTGTAGTAGTTGCGGTGGTAAAGTTCCCCGTACTGCATCCGGCTTTTCAGTTGTTCCCGTCTTGCTGCTTTCAATATTTCAGTCAGCGTATCTCCAAAATCAACAATCCTTACTTTCTTTCGCTTGGTCGTTCCAATCACATTTTTATGCTTTGCACCGTCGTAACGGATACTTCTTTTAATGGTCAGGCATTGATCTTCAAGGTTGATGTCCTGCCATGTAAGACCACAGGTTTCACCGATGCGAAGTCCTGCATAATATGCAATCTGAATCGGCAGGATCGCAGGTGGATTTTTCTTTTCCAGATACTTGATAAGTCGCTCATAATCCTCATGTGAAATCGGCTGTGTGCCATCTTCGACTTCATCATCGGAAAAGAGGTCAACTTCCTCTGCCTGTTTTTTCAGCTTAATATACTGCATCGGATTGAAACTGATTAACTGTTTTGGAAATACTGCAAAACGGAATGACTGCTGCAACACTGCGGAAAAAGAATGGATATAATCTTTACTGTATCCTTTTCTCACTTTTCCATCTGGAAATTCCCCACCGAATG
>ERZ1027001.109-NODE-109-length-60937-cov-8.595759_pt1 | contig 60937 bp, 65 predicted proteins | sample MGYA00519452_ERZ1027001 | MGnify/ENA primary metagenome ERZ1027001 (study PRJEB26926, sample SAMN06164867) | human gut metagenome | biome: ENVO:00009003; feature: ENVO:2100002; material: ENVO:00002003 | host: Homo sapiens | place: USA | collected 2012 ...
AAGCAAAGCCTCGCCGGAGCAATTCCGGCGGGGCTTTGCGGTATTCTCGGCAGCCCTCTTTTCCACTCGATGAACAACATGAAAATCGCGCCGAGACCAGGTCCCGTCAAGACCACCCCATGAGGTGGGATGCCATTATCAAAGAAAACAGCCAGCACAGCGTGAGATTTTCCGGGAAGCACGAAGCTGAAGAAAAGACAGGTGTGGCGTGTAAAGAATGCCCCCATATCATACAATAACCCTAAAGCTATGATACGGAGGACGACACCATGAACGAGCTGCAAGCCTTTGAAAAGCACCTGCGCGAAAACGAGAAAAGCCCCGCCACGATAGAAAAATATCTGCGCGACGCCCGCGCCTTCCTGTGCTGGCTGGACGGGCGCAAGCCCACCAAGGAGCTGACCGTCTGCTACAAGGAAGGACTGACAGAGCGATACGAAGCCGCCAGCGTCAACTCCATGCTGGCGGGGGTCAACAGCTACCTGTCCTTTTCCGGCCGCGCCGACTGCCGCGTGAAGCCCCTGCGCGTCCAGCGGACGCTGTTCGGGAGTGAGGAACGGGAGCTCTCCCGCGAGGAATACGCCCGCCTTGTCCGCGCCGCGGGCGGGGCGCAGATCGGCATTGTCATGCAGGCCATCTGCGGCACGGGCATCCGCGTCTCCGAGCTGCGGCACATCACCGCCGAGGCGGTGCGGGAGGGCCGCGCCGCCGTCCGCAACAAGGGGAAAACCCGCGTGATCCTCATTCCCGCCGCGCTGCGAAAGCTCCTGCTGGGCTATATGAAAAAGGCCGGCGTCACCACCGGCAGCGTGTTCCTCTCGAAAAACAAAACGCCGCTGGACCGCAGCACGGTCTGGCGGCGCATGAAAGCCCTGTGTGAGCGGGCGGGGGTTGACCCGCGCAAGGTCTTTCCCCATTCTCTGCGGCATCTGTTCGCCCGCGTTTTTTACAGCGTGGAAAAGGATCTGCTGCGGCTGGCGGACATCCTCGGCCACGCCAGCGTGAACACCACGCGCATCTACACCATGGAAACCGGACGGCAGCACATGAAGCTGCTGGAGCGCGTCAGCCGAACACTGCTCACATAATGGCGATTCTGTTGCGGAATAGTTGTAGCAACCCCATATTACATCTACATCATAACAGAGACCCAGTATCATTAGCAAGCAAAACTTGAAAAATCCAGCGAAAAAAGTCAAAAAACGATAACGGCAACAAGACCGGATGATGAAATCTTCTCTCCCGGCCTGATTTTGTGCGCTATTTTTACCCTCTGTTCCGCCGTTTAGGGTCTACGCTGTTGGCAGCGGACACGGTGATGCAACAGAATCGCCATTCTGTTGCTGCGGAAGTGTACCGCAGGAAAAAGGGGGTGGGCGTAGGAGACGAGTTAAGGAACAGAAGAATTGCAGCGACCATATTAAGCGATTACAAAGAAAACGGAGGAACAAGACCATGAGAAAAAGACTTCTCAGCATCCTGCTGCTCTGCTGCATGGTGCTGACGCTGCTCCCAACGACGGCACTGGCGGAGGAAGCCGCGCCAGCATTTGATCTGGCAACGGATCTGGCAGACATCACAATTCCAAACAATCTGGTCACCTGCGTCTGCACAAAGGCCAACGAAACCAAGCAGTATGGGCAACTGACGAACGGTTTTTCCGCTACTAAGGTTGCGAAGGAAGGGAACGTCTGGACTGTTCTTATCTCTGTCAAGCCAGATGTCTATATGGCTCAGTTCAACAAGGACACAGGCAGCACGCATAGCCCAGATGGGGATCACTCTAATGACTTCACTACCCCGATTCAGTTCAAGCTGAAATACGAAGAAAACAAGTGGGTGCTTGAAGGTGAGATGCCCCAAAACAAAACGCTTCACTTCACCTGCAGCGGCGGCCATGTGTATCAGGGGGACATTCCTGTCATCAAGGTGGTTACCAGGACGAGTACGGACATTAAAGTAACAGAAAACAATGCCTGGGAGTATTCCATAGACAATGGGGCGACCTGGCAGGGCAGCTGCCATTTCACCAACCTGCAGCCTGGCACGGAATACACCATCATCGCCCGTGTGAGGGAAACTGCCACCCACAAGCCCAGCGCAAACAGCGCACCTCTTACCGTTACCACGATGCATCTTGCCATCTCGGATGAGTTGAAGGACAAGCTTCGCGCTGTTGCAAGTGCCTACGAAGGGGAATATAACGGCAAGGAGCACGAGGCGGTCATTGTGGATGACACTGAGATGCCCAAGGGCTGGCGCATCGCGGGCTACACCACAGATGAGGGAAACAGCTTCAGCAACAACATACCAGAGATCAAGGATGCGGGCACTCTGAGGGTAGGCGTCAAGTTTGTCCACCCGGACTATTTGATGAACATCACCCACTACTACACTGCCGAGATCACGCCCAAGCCCGTGACCGCCGGCATGATTGCCGACATCCCTTCGCAGCACTATACAGGGCATCCCATCTATCCCACGCCCGTGATCAAGGACGGCAACACGCCCTTGGTGAAGGATAAGGACTTCACCTACAGCTACGATACCAACACTTCGCCGGAGCAGGGCGGCAAGGTGACCATCAACGGCAAGGGCAACTACAAGGGCATGGCCTCCAAGTCCTTCAACATCGTCAATGAAATTACAGAGATTACGGAGGATGATCTTAAGGATCTCGAAATTCCCACCCTTGTCACCGTCAAGTGTACTACAACCAACAGCAGCAAGGAATACGGGAGGATTCCCGGTGGCTTCGACCTGAGCAAGAAGCCCTACATGGAAAATGGTGTTTGGAAGGCCATCGTCCAGCTCAATTTGCCCGCTTACAAGGCCAAGTACGATGCGGACACCAAAAAAACGCACGAAATTGCAGATTTGGGGGGAAACCTCGTAACGACCTTCACCCTGAAGTATGTCAACGACAAGTGGGAGCTGGATGGCACTTTTCCGAATGTTATCATTTTGGTGAAATGTGACGGCCAGCATCCGCAGACTCCGCCGTATCCCACGGAGGAGAATGTCAGCGGTCTGGGTGATCAGATCGTCGCGGTGCTCTGCAACAATGTTCCGACCGGTCAGCAGTCCGGCAAGTATTACGGCCTGATTGGCGGCGGCTTTACCTCAACAGCTCCCACGCTCAATGCGGATAAGGTGTACGAAAGCACCATTACCCTTATTCCCTCCGTGTACTGCAACCAGTTCAGCGGCGACACGGGCATCATGCACAAGGTGCTCTCCGCGCAGACCACCGATGGTCTGAAGTTCGTAGTGAAGTACGACAGCTCCACAAAGATGTGGAAGCCCGCAGAGGAAGTTAAGCAGATGGCCATTTGGGTGACGTGCGACAAGCATGAGACCGACACACCAGTCCCCACCGAGTTCACCATCACCTTTAACGGCAACGGCGGCACACCCTATGTCGGCAGTATGAGAACCACCAATCAGAAGCTGACCTCTCTGCCCACCGCAACCCGCAGCGGCAGATACAGCTTTGACGGCTGGTACACCGCGGCAAGCGGCGGCACAAAGATCACGACCGCTACTGTATTCTATGAAAACACCGCTGTGTACGCCCACTGGACCTACATCGGCGGCGGTGGCAGCAGTGGCGGCGGTGGCGGCTACACCTACCACACCATCAGGGCGATCTTCGGCTTGAACGGCTCTATCTCTCCCTCCGGCTGGACCTCCGTCCGTCACGGATGGGATCAGACCTTCACCATCACCCCGGACAAGGGCTACGCCGTAGCCAAGGTGCTGGTGGATGGTAAGAGCGTGGGCTCTGTGAAGTCCTACACCTTCAAGAATGTCACGAAGGATCACACCATCGAGGTAGTCTTTATGAAGGCAAACGGCAACCCCCAGACCGGAGTATTCGTCGATGTAGCGGAGGGCAGCTACTATGAGGAAGCGGTCGACTGGGCGGTTAAAAATGGAATCACCACCGGCACGGGTAATAATTACTTCACGCCGGATGGCATTTGTACCCGTGCGCAGGCTGTGACGTTCCTGTGGAGAGTTGCCGGAAGCCCCACACCAAAAACAGAAGCAATGCCCTTTGAGGATGTGCTGGATGGCAGCTACTATTACGAGGCCGTCCTGTGGGCGGTGGAGAACGGTATTACCGTTGGCACGAGCGCAACGACCTTCAGCCCCGAGCTGACCTGCTCCCGCGCACATATTGTGACCTTCTTGTGGAGAGCAGCCAATTCTCCCTCTGTAAAAACGGACAATCCTTTTACCGATGTAGCCGCGGACGCCTACTATATCGACGCTGTGCTGTGGGCGGTCAAGCATAAGATCACGGTCGGGACAACGCTATCTACCTTCAGCCCTGATGAGGGTTGCACCCGCGCACAAATCGTGACTTTTCTGTACCGTGCTCACAGCAAGTAATTAGGGATGACGTATGCACCCGCTGAAATGCTATCACCTCGCGGCAAGCGAGATGGATTTGTATAAGCTATTTCATGGAAAACCTTCAGAGAGGGCTAAGAAAGGAGATCGGGTCCTGCTTATCAGAACGATCCAATTGACAGCAGACCTAACGGTGACTTGCCCCGTAACCTTTCTAATGCTGCCAGACATTCAGTTTATCACGAAGCCCTTTGCGCTGCGCACGGCTTGGGAAGATGACAGAAGTTCTGCGGTGCTGTGCTTTCAATCATGCTCGAAAGCAGAAAGCGTTCTCTCCCTTCTGTACTCTCACGAATGATTCTATTGGCAGCAGATAACTCTTTATCCGCAACGAGCAACTGCCAGATCATCCATACGCTGGCATAATTCCACAACAGGCAAAGGACAGCGCGGCGGACGGTTAACAACACCGGCCTCCGCGCTGTTCCTTTTTCGCCACAGGAAACTCTGTACAACATTCACAACCCATGAGCCATGCCGCCATCCCATGCGGCAGGAGAAACACTATGAAAAAGATCACTCGATTTCTGTTTTGTACCTTTGTCGCCATTATGCTGATGGGGACGGCGATCAGTGCCACCGCTTGCCATCAGAAAGAGGAATATCCCAGCGTACCCGAAGTGACCGAGCCACAGCCCACCGGCGAGATCATCCCCACCGTGGACCGGCAAAAGGAGCTGAAGGCCGCCAAGAAGAATAACTCCGATACCGTGGCGTGGCTGTATATGCCCGGTGCCGAGGTGGACGACCCCGTGGTGCAGGCAAAGGACAACGCTTACTACCTGCAAAAGGACGAGAACGGAAACTACAGCGAATGGGGCTGCTACTACGCCCACTGTGACAACCGTTTGAGCAGCCGGAGCAAGCTGGACAGGAATACCGTCATCTTCGGACACTCCGCCAGCAACTGTGACCCGGACGGACCAAAGCTCACGAAGCTCCATCGGTATATGGATGCGGACTATGTGAAGGAGAACCCGTATATCTACCTCTCGGTGAAGGGCGAGGACATGGTCTTCCAGATCACGGCCTGCTTCATCACGGATATTGACTTTGATTACATCGCTCCCAACCCCACAGGTGAGGAGCTGACAAACTTCTTTGAGCAGGTGGCAAAGAAGAACTGTCTGGAATTTGACGGTGTAACCTTCGGTGAGGAGGACACCGTGCTGACCCTTTCCACCTGCTGCCGGAAGTACGATGAGTACAATACCGGCAACCAGCGGCTCGTCCTCATGGCGAAGCTGCTGCCGGAGGGTGCTATAGCGCAGGACTTCACCGTGCGCCTTGCTCCAGAACCGGAGATGCCTTAAATAGACCAAAACGGAATACGATACCCCCTGAAAAAGATCCGGCAGGCGTTCGACTGCAGGCGGTGCAGCGGTCATAAGGGCTGACGCACCCCCTGTCCAAGCTAACGGAACAACCATCATGTCGAAAGCGGGAGAGATTGCTGTATCGCAATCTCTCCTTTTTTCTGCCGTGATCTCCCGGCTTATCCGCAGGCGCCTCACTTGCACGGCAATGAAAAAACATTGGCTCAATGCCAGGACAGGCGGTTTTTATGGGGTATCCTCACATCCGCGGTACAGTCGTCGCTGCCGAATGGCAGCCTTCCTTCATTCACCTATGGCCGGGCATCGGATGCCCTGACTTTTTGCGTCCTTTTGAGGATACCCCGCCTCCGTCCGCCATCGTTACCCTCGAATATCCTTATGCCCACAGCGGTGTCGCTGTGGGCCTTTTTGCGCCCTGTGCGCGACCCCGCTGCCGCGGCCCGCCACCCGTTTCTGAGATTTGCAGCCAACCAAATTTCAGAATACGGAGGAACCATATATGGGCTTTAATTACGCGGCAGAAAAGAAGAAGTTTGAAACGCTGTGGGCAAGACTCCGGCGTGAATATAGGGCGGCCGGGATGTCCGATGCCGCCATCCAGAAGATGCATGACTTCGATTGGGAGGTATTCAAACAGGAGAGGATCTATCGCCTTCATACGCAGGACTTGGGCATCGGTATCTTTGACGAGCCTTCCGCCGAGCAGGAGGACAAGTCCGCATTGATGAAAAAGTTTTTGGAATCGGTCAGCCGCTGGGACGATTACACGACGGCGTCAAGGTACGGCTGGATAGAGGGAATCGGTGACCAGCGGTTGGTGAGGGTGCTGAAAAGGCTTTCGATTTCGGAGAAGGAGCTCTTGACCAAGTATTGCATTGAGGACAAGACCCAGCAGGAGATTGCAGCGGAAATGGGCCTCTCCCAGCGAGCTGTCGGTAAGCAACTTCAACAACTCAAAAAATATTTCAAGAAATTTTGAAAAATGGTTCTAAAAATCGCGTTCTCGCTGCCTACCACATGAGGGGATCTTTTTCATGATCCCTCTGAACCTTGAAAAACACCGCCCAGGCGGTCATATCCGGTGACTGGAATACCTTTGCTGACGGCGCGAGCGTCAGACCGGGTGCGCGAGGACCACCTGTGCGGAGCATTCTCCGCATATTAGGACGGCCAAAGGAAGGTGCAGAGCGATACCCACCCAGGTCAAATGCAGCTTTGGCAGGCTGCTTCGCCATGACCCCGTCAGTTTACAATGATACTCCTGTACGCAGCTTCGAGAGAACCTCGGAGGGGTGAAACTCCCGTGACGCGCGCCAGCGCGGTTCCAGCCGCCGCCCTTGCCTGGGGAAGTAGTGTCGAATACAGGCAGCTACGCAAGAGCAAGAAGGCCGCTCCGCAAGGAGCAGTTCCGCCCCGATACGGAGCGGCCTCTTCTGCTTTGCGGCAGAAGTATGGGGATCGTCCACCTCCTCTTTCTCTTTTCCGCCATCCATTCTCTTCTCTCTTTTAATCCTCTGAACGGCCTGCATTCACACCTCCTCCTTATCCCCCGGACGATCCTCATATTTGTGCCGCAAGGCAAAATTCAGAAAAGAGGTACCGATATGGATCAGAATGTCAATTATTACGGCATCATCCTTCTGCTGCGCCAGCTTCGGGAAAGCGGCAGCTTCAGCGAAAAGGAGCTGCGGAGTGTGGCGGCACGGATCGCCGCGGACAGCGGCGCGGACATTATGATTTCTCTCTGATTTCCTTCATCTTTCAGTAGCTTTCTGAACAAGGTTGTGGTAGTGTTTGTGTTGCGAAAACAGGAGGTGAGCAGGCATGGTGGAAAAGCATCTGACAGACGGCACAACGGCGCTGGCAGGGCAGCCCCGCGTCATCAAGATCGAGGCAGCGGAGAAGCCGCGGAATGCACATCTGCGGGTAGCGGCCTATACCCGCGTCAGCTCGGACTCCGATGACCAGCTCAACTCCTTCGCAGCGCAAAACCGCTACTACGCCGAGCTGATCTCCGGCAAGGCTGAGTGGCGCATGGTGGATATCTACGCCGACGAGGGCATCACCGGCACCTCCGCCGCAAAGCGGGAGGACTTCCAGCGAATGATGGCGGACTGCCGCAGAGGGCTCATCGACCAGATCCTCGTCAAATCCATCTCCCGCTTCGCCCGGAACACAAAGGACTGTCTGGAGGCGGTGCGGGAGCTGAAGGAGCTGGGCGTCAATGTCCGCTTTGAGCGCGAGGGCATCGACACCGCCAATGTGAGCAGCGAGCTCATCACCGCCATCTATGCCGCCTTCGCCCAAAAGGAGAGCGAATCCATCTCCGGCAATATGCGCTGGAGCTGTCAGCGCAGGATGGAAGCAGGGACTTTCCTTCCCTCGTCCATGGCCTACGGCTACAAACTTGTTGGCAGGAAAATAGAAATCGATGCTGACGCCGCACTGGTGGTCTGCCGCATCTTTCAATGGTACCTCAACGGTGTTAATAGAATTGCAATCGCAAAAAAGTTGAACGAGGAAGGCATTTCCAGCGGCCAGCGAAAAAAATGGCACAGTGCCTCTGTCCGATACATCCTCACCAACGAAAAATACACAGGAGATTCCCTGTGGCAAAAAACCTACACCAGCGATACACTTCCTGCGACCCGCCACAAAAACACCGGTGAGCATGAACAGTATTACGCAGTAGGAACACATCCGCCCATTATTCCACGGGAAACTTTCGACCAGGTACAGACACTGATGCAAAAGCGCAGCGTCGGACAGGCCGTCACTCATGAACGGCTCTGCGCCCGGATGCGCTGCTCCTGCGGCTCCCGCATCCGGGCAAAGCAAGTCAATGGCAGATGGTATTGGTGCTGCTGCCGACACGATGAAAAAGGCGACTGCGCCATTAAGCCCGTGCCGGAAGCGCAGACGGATGAAGCCATCTGTCGCCTCTACTATAAGCTCAAGCATCAGAGCCTCCCCATTCTGGAGCAGATGATCGAGACTCTCCGGACGATCCGTGATCGCAGACTGCTCTGGAGCGAGGACATCGTTTCCCTCAACAAAAAAATATCCGAACTCTCCAGTCAGAATCAAACGCTGGCCTTTCTCAAGCAAAACGGCCTCGTTGATCCTGACATTTTTATAGCCAAAAGCAACGAGCTGACCCGCCAGCTCCGGCAGGCCAAGCTGGACAAAGAGAAGCTTATGGATGCCGAGGGGGATGCCACCGCCCAGCGGACGCGGGAGCTGATAGCCCTGCTGGAGGATGGGCCGGACTTCCTCGACCGCCCCGACACAGAGCTGTGCGGCGCACTCGTTGCGGAAATCATCGTGGAGAGCAACGACACCCTCCGCTTCCGCCTGCATAACGGGCTGGAGCTGCGGGAATCCATTGAGAGGACGGTGCGATAATGGGAAACCGAAAGCAGCCCTTCGGCTACCGTATGACGCTGGGCGAGATCACGATCCAGCCGGAGGAGGCAGAGCTGGTGCGGTTTATCTTCCAAGGCTACAGCACGGGAGCTACGCTGGGGGAGCTGACCAAGGCACTCTGCCGGCAGGAGATCCCCTACTATGAGGGGCGGACATGGAACAAAAACATGGTCTCCCGTATTTTAGAGGACAGCCGCTATATCGGAGAGAAAGGCTATCCGGCACTCATCGAGCCGGAGCAGCTCCGCACGGCAGCGGAAAAGAGGACGGCAAGAGCCTGCCCACCGCAGAAAACACCCGCGCAGAAGGCTCTGCGGCGGCTCTGCGGCACACCGCCCTCCGAGCGGGTGGAGAAGCTCGTCACCGACCTGCTCAACGAGCTCATACGCTGCCCCGACCGTATCCAGCCAGCGGTATCCCAAGTGGTCGGCGCTGCTTGCGGGAAAACGCGGGAGTATCTGACCACCGCGCTGGAGCGGCAGCCCATCGATGAGGACAACGCCAGAGCGCTGCTCCTTCAACTGGCGGCAGAGCAGTACGATGCCATCGGGAACACGGAATACGAAACCGTGCGGCTGCGGCGGCTGCTCACCGGCCGCAAACCCATGACGGAGCTGGACGCGGAGCTGCTGCAAAGCGCGGTGTCAAAGGCGCGTGTGACGAGCAACTGCGTGACCGTGACGCTGAAGAACGGACAGACCATAGAGAGGAGAGATCAGCTGTGAACAAAACCGCCCCAAGAGTCATTAAGATCCCGGCAAAGCCGGAGTCGGTCCGGCAGGCGGAGCTGCAAAGACAGCTCCGGGTCGCCGCCTACTGCCGGGTCTCCACCAAGGAGGAGGATCAGGCAAACAGCTACGAGGTGCAAAAGGAATACTACACCGACAAGATCATGTCTAATTCCGCGTGGACGATGGCGGGTATCTTCGCTGACAAGGGCATCACCGGCACCTCGGTGAAAAAGCGCGAGGACTTCATGCGCATGATCCGCCACTGCCGCCAGAGGAAGATAGACGTTGTCCTCACCAAATCGGTCTCCCGCTTCGCCCGCAACACGGTGGACTGCCTCTACTACACACGGGCTCTCAAGGAGCTGGGCATCGCCGTCATCTTTGAAAAGGAGAACATCAACTCGTTGGAGGAGGACAGTGAGCTGCGCATCACGCTCTCCGGCGCCTTCGCGCAGTCCGAGAGCGAATCCATCTCCGCCAATGTCACATGGGGCAAACGCCGCGCTATGGAGAGCGGAAAGGCGACCATCCAGTACAAATACCTCTACGGCTACCGCAGGGGCGCGGACGATAAGCCGGAGATCATCCCGGAGGAGGCGGAGGTCGTCCGCTGGATCTACGAGCGATACCTCGCCGGGGCCAGTACACGGATGCTGCGGGACGAGCTGCATGAGCAGGGCGTGATATATTCCGAGAAGTCACCGCAATGGACGCTGCCTCATATCAAGAGCATCCTGCGGAATGAGAAATACTGCGGAGATGTGCTGATGCAGAAGACCTTCCAGCAGGATGTCATCAACCGCAAGGTCATCAAAAACACGGGGCAGCTTCCCATGTACCTCATAGAGAACCACCATGAGGGCATCGTCAGCCGTGAGAAGTACAACGCGGTGCAGGCGGAGATGGCGCGGCGCAAGGCGGCAAAAAGCCCCTCTAAGAGAGCCTCCACCGGTCTTGCCGCCTACACCAGCCGCTACGCACTCTCGGACCGTCTGGTGTGCGGCGAGTGCGGAACGCTGTACCGCCGCTGCACATGGACGCGCCCCGATGGAAAGCGCGTCGTGTGGCGCTGTGTGAGCCGCCTGGACTACGGCAAGAAATACTGCTACAGCTCGCCCACGCTGGACGAGGCGCCGCTCCAGCAGGCGATCATAGCCGCCCTCAATACCGTCCTGCCGGACTTGGATGGCCGCATCCGCCAAATCACGGAGGCGTTGGAGGCGGAGGTCATCCCGTTCCCCGGCAGCGGCATGAGCCTTGGCGACATCGACCGCAGGCTGGCGGAGCTGGAGGTGCAGTTCCAAAGACTGCTGGAAAAGGCGGCGGATGATCCCATCGCCTATGGGGATCAGTTCAAGGAGATACTGGACGAGCAGACCGCGCTAAAGGAGCTGCGGGCCTCCATCCTTGCCGAGAATAAGGAACACGCTGAAGCGGATCGGCGTATCAGGGATGTTGCGGGGATGCTGGAAAACGCTGTACCCCACATCGCGGAATGGGACGAGAGTGCCATCCGGCAGCTGGTGGCGCAGGTGAAGGTGCTGTCCAAGAGCGAGATTAGCGTGACGCTAAAGAGCGGCATTGAGATCCGCCAGAGCATATCAAACTAAGATAGGAGATGGAAAAATGGTATTTGTGACCGGCGATTGCCACGGAAATTTTGCAAGGTTTGAGCAAAAACACTTCCCGGAACAAGCGAACATGACGAAGGATGACACGGTCATCATCACCGGCGACTTCGGCGGCGTGTGGTTTGGCGACAGCCGCGACGATGAAACGCTGGACTGGCTGGAACGCCTGCCCTTCACAGTAGCCTTCGTCTGCGGCAACCATGAAAACTATGACGCGCTGGAACGATATCCCGTGGCGGAGTGGCACGGCGGCAAGGTGCATCGCGTTCGCCCCCATGTGCTGCACCTGACGCGCGGCCAGATCTTCGAGCTGGAGGGCAGCCGCTTCTTTACGATGGGCGGCGCAAAAAGTCATGACATCGAGGATGGAATTCTGGAGCCGGATGCCCCGGATTTTGAGCGAAGGCTCACGATGCTCCAGCGCAAACCAAGAGCGAGATACCGCATCAACCACATTTCTTGGTGGGCGCAGGAGCTGCCCTCCGATGAGGAATACGCCGAGGCACGGCGAACCCTCGACGCGGTCGGCTGGCAGGTGGACTACATCATCACCCACTGCGCCCCCACCAGTATCGCCCTCATGGGAAGCCGCCACAACGAGGCGGATCGGCTCACGGATTTCTTGCAGGAGGTACGGGAAAGAGCAAGATACCACTACTGGCTGTTCGGCCACTATCATGACAACAAAGCCATTGATGAAAAGCACATCCTGCTGTGGGAGCAGATCGTGCGGGTCATCTGAAGCAGGTCAAAGCAGAGAAAAACACGGTGACACCGCCGTGCTTTTCTCTGCTTTGAGCGTTGATCAGGCGCATTGCGCCGGAAAGGAGAAAGCCAATGAACATTCGCAAGCCCACAGATTACACCGCCATGTTTGCCGCGCTGGACGCCGCTGTTGCGGCGCAGCTCCCGCAGATGGAGCTGTACTGCGAGATTGGCCGGGTGGTCGGCAGCAGAGCGGAGAAAGGCGCGGCTGTCGCGGCGTCGGAATACCTGCAAGCGGCCTATCCCGCAGCCGATGGCTTCTCTCCCCGCAATGTGCGCCGTATGCGGGACTTCTACCGGATGTACGGCGACACGCTGGAATTGCTGGCAGAGGCAATGCGTCTGAACTGGACACAGAATGTGGTCATCATGGAGGCTAAATTGACCATGGACGAGAGATGCTGGTACATTCGGAAGACCACCGAAAGCGGTTTATCCAAAACAGAGCTGCTGCGGATGATTGAGAGAGCCGAACATTCGGAAATTGCTCTTGGCGAAAACAAAGATACCTGCTATACTGTAGAAAAAGATGAGTTTTCGGAGAAGAATCGGTATGAAGAATATCCTGTTTATCTGCCATGGAAATATCTGCCGCAGCCCCATGGCCGAGTTCGTGATGAAGGACTTGGTGAAGAAGGCTGGGCTGGCGTCGCAATTCCATATCGAGTCGGCGGCTACCAGCCGGGAGGAGATCGGCAACCCGGTCTATCCTCCGGCACGGCGCAAGCTGGCGGAGCATGGGATCTCCTGCGACGGCCACGCGGCGCGCCAGCTCACAAACCAGGACTACGACAAGTACGACCTGCTGATCGGCATGGACAGCGCGAACCTGCGGAATATGTACCGCATCTGCGGCGGCGACTTTGCCGGCAAGATGTCCCTCCTGATGGACCATACTGCCCGCCCCGGCAATGTGGCAGACCCGTGGTACACCGAGGACTTCGAGGCAACCTGGCGGGATGTGCTGGAGGGCTGCCAGGGATTGCTGAGAGAATTGTTGCAGGAGTGAGGTGAACAGAATGGCACAAAACGATAAGATCCAGCTATTCGAGGACAAGCGCATTCGTACTGCGTGGGACGAGGAAAAGGAAGAATGGTACTTTTCCATCGTTGATGTGGTGGCTGTTCTAACCGACCAGCCAGACCAACGCGGCGCAAGTAACTATTGGGCGAAACTGAAGCAGCGTTTGAAAGAAGAAGGCGCAGATCAGTTGCTGACAAATTGTCAGCAACTGAAAATGAAGTCGCCCAAGGATGGAAAACGCTACAATACCGATGTAGCTGACACGGAGCAGCTCCTCCGTATCGTCCAATCCATTCCCTCGCCAAAAGCAGAACCATTCCGAGCCTGGTTAGCACAGGTTGGCCGGGAGCGCATTGAGGAGACCATTGACCCGGAGCTGACCATCGAGCGGGCGTTGGAAACCTATCTCAAAAAGGGCTATACCCGCGAATGGATCAACCAACGGCTGCAGGCCATTCAAGTCCGCAAGGAGCTGACGGATGAGTGGGATGCCCGTGGTGTACAAAAAGGCGTGGAGTACGCTATCCTCACGGACGAGATTTCGCGCGCATGGTCGGGGATGTCTACCCGCCAGTACAAAAACCTGAAAGGATTGAAAAAGGAGAACCTTCGTGATAACATGACCACGCTGGAGCTGGTGCTGAATATGTTGGCAGAAGCCACCACCACACAGTTTTCAAAGGATCGAAAGCCCACGACCTTCCAAGAGAATCTGGAAGTTGCCAAAGCCGGTGGACAGGTCGCTGGGCGAACGAGGAAAGACATTGAGTCACAGTCCAATACACCGGTCATCTCCCCAAAGAACGCCGCGCAACTTAATCAGGTCGTGACTGACCTTTTGGAAGGGGCAGCCGCGGATATGAGCGAGATGCCAGAGGAAAAATGAGTGTTTCGCATAATGGTTTTTCATGCGATCAATTGACAGTTCTTGAAAGCACCCATCAAAAAAGTTTGAGAAAAGTTAAAAAAGAACGAAGAATTCCAATTTGCACATGACATTTTTGAGCCGGGGGTTCAAAAATCTACAGTGGTACGGCATGACACCTTTCTTGGAAAAGCCGCCTTTTGAGGCGGTTTTTCTGTGTTAATAGTTCGTTTTTTGAAGTGTACTTGGCCGCATTTTATTGTGGTAAAAGAGGTAAAAAGTCGGCGTAGGTCGTGGCAAGAACGAGCGTCAAAAACGCAGAATCCCTAACCCATCCCTAACTGGTATAAAACCAGATTTATGTCACAAATGCGAACTCAAATACACCTTTGCGAATGTTCGAATTGAAAAAGCAGTCGAAACGAAGTATAATGAGAAAAACTCTGCTATTAAAGTATGGCTTGTTGATAATTGTCTAAAGGAATGAGCGTATGCCACGGGATATCGAACTGGTTAAACAAGAACTGGAGTCTTCCACGACTTCTATCTTCATCACAAAGTGGATATTAGAACATACTCCCTATGTTTTTGAAGATTATGAGACAGAATACATTTCTTGGCGGCATGAAATTGCAGAAAAATTGCGAATTGACGCAAGGGATATTATTATCACCGGCTCTGCTTCTTTAGGATTCAGCCTCAATCCAAATAAAAATTTTAAGAGTTTCGACAAAAAATCGGATATTGATATTAGTATAGAAACATCTTTTCGGATTACTCGCTGCTAAGTGCTGTTATTTCAATGGTTTGAGCAGTAGTAAGATGTGGTTGAAAGGGTAGAAATGTAGGTAAGTCATATATTATTCCTATATTATTTCTACATCGACATTCCTACACAGAATACACCCTATTTTATTTTTTCGATTTCTTCCTTCAGCCAGTCGAATTCTCGCTGGGTATAGACCTTTTCGGTGATGTCGGATATCTTGTGACCGACCATGTATTTGATTGCATATTCGTCAATACCGGCTTTCTTTGCGGCCGTGACAAAGTGCTTTCTTCCGTCGTGAGGACGATGCTCCGGGTTAAGATTAAGTTCGTCACGGATCATCTCAAAGCCGGCCTTATAGCGTTGATAGCTCATCATCACAGTCTTGCCGCTGCGCTTGTCTTTGCAGTTGAAGAGATACGGGCTGCCGAATTCTTTGGCTTTATTGTAATGTCGCTCCACGAGGTAACGAATTTTTGAGTGGATAGGTACGACGCGGTCTTCACCAGCTTCGGTCTTGATGCCGCCTTTGAAAGTGCCATTCTCAAGGTCTACATTGGCAAGCTCAATTAGGCCGAGCTCTTGTGGACGCCATCCAGAATAACACTGAATGAGTATCACATCAACGAAATTCTTATCGTCGACATGCTCCCAGAGCTTTGATATTTCTTCGTCCGTAAAAGGTATGTGCTCTTTCTTGACTTTCTGGATCTCTTTGATCGTTTCGTCAGTCAGCTTGAATGTGCGAGAGTAGTTTCTGTCGACGATCTCATATTCCAGAGCATAGTCAAGCATCAGATTGAATAAGGACTTGATCTTATTCTTCATAGATGCGCTGGCGTGTTGCTCTTTCCCTCTGACAGTGGCAACACCCTCGTCCATGCAGCCTTTCACATGGCGGGCACGGACATCCATCACTCGCATATCGTAGACAGCCGAACAATACTTCCAAGCTGAAGTAACGGCTCGTGAACTGCCATCCGATTTGAGCGTCTTGAAATACTCTTCCGACCACTTGTCGTAAAGCTCTTTGACGGTGATCGCGGCGCCGAGGTCATAAGGATTCTTATTGTATTCCACGAGCGCTGCATAGGCGTCATTATAAGTTGCAAAATATGAGTCAGGCTTGAGCGGTTTGCAAATGGGCTTGCCGTCCTGAGTCTTTCCAACCGTAACCATCGCCCGAAAGGGATTCCGAAGGTTGCGGTTTTTTATTTCGCTGATTTGGCCAAACCCGTTCGGGAGGCGTCTTCGTTTATTGTTTTTGGCTCTCGGTTTTCGCTTTACTGACGGCTTCATTGGATAGCCGCAATGAGGGCAAGCCGGAGCCTTGTCACTTACCTGCAATTCGCATTCAGGGCATTTTACAAGCATGAGTTGCACCTCCATAGTTGATTTGTCCTTTGTAATCATATATTATGGTATAGGAGTTGTCAAGATATTCCTACACTTTATTTTTTGATGGAGCGATGTATATGATTACAAATGATGTATCAACCTGCCCAAAATGCGGCGGCGATTTGAAATACTATGACCGTGTTACTCGGATTGTACGGACGAAAGGAAGAAAGTCCTGGAAGATCCCCATGCGGCGGCTTCAATGCACTCGCTGCGGTTCCGTACATAGAGAGCTTCCCGAACTGATATTTCCGTACAAACAGTACGAGGCTGAAGTCATCATCGGTGTTTTGGAGGGCTTCATTACCTGCGAAACCATCGGCTTTGAGGACTATCCCTGCGAAATGACGATGGTCCGATGGCAAGCTCAGGACTGGACCACCGAGGTTGTTTTAACAAAGCGCAGTTGCTAACTTAGAATAGCCGTTGAAAGGAGGTAAACGCCAATGAACGAGCAAGAGTTCCCTCAGGGGTCCGTCCCCGTGGCTGTTGCGGCCCGTGTGTATGGCAAAGATGCTTCATGGGTCCGCGCCGGCATCGTCTCAGGGTGGCTCCCGATTGGCAAAGCCACTCGCAGCGGAAAATTAGTCACCACCATCGAAGAAATGGATTCACGCTATGGCCGTATCAACTTTTACATCTCCCCAAAGCGTCTCTACGAGGAGACAGGATTTTTGTGGAAAGGAGAACGACAATAATGGCAACGGAAATCCGTCCGGAGCTGTCTGAGAAAAATCCATACTGGATTGGCAAGCACCGGTATTACGAACTGAAGCATTTCTGCCTCCAGTATCCGATCTGGAAGAAAGCCTACAATGCTCTGCTTGGCCTGAGCAGCCGTCCGAACGACCTTGATATTTTCGTCAAGAGTGGCCAAGTACGGAGCGATCCAACTGCAAGGTGTGCGGAATCTCGCGTATCCTTTGCCAAACGGATGGAACTGGTCGAGCAAGCTGCCATTGGTACGGACGGTGACCTCTATCCTTATATTTTGCGAGGGGTCACAGAGGGTCTGTCCTACAATGCCTTGAAAATGCAGTACGCCATTCCATGTTGCCGCGAGGTCTACTACAACTTGTATCGACGATTCTTCTGGCTGCTGAGTAAGGAGCGTGATTGAGATGCGGATTGTGAATGTGGCGGTCAGGCAGTGTTACCGCTTCAACTGCCCAAATTGCGGGAGCAAGCTGGAAGCTGACAGTGACGAGCTGGTCGATGTCGGTGGAAAGACCAGTCGGTTCTGGTGTCCTGTTTGCCGAGAGGAAAGATACATTTCATGGTCTTCTCTGAGAAAACGGACGGTCTACGAGGACAGTTCCGCAGATTAAGCAAACCCCTTTATGGAAGGGAGTGTTTTTCTATGGACACTATGTTTGAAAATTTAGATTTTCGGTTTGATAAGGAAAATAACGACGAACGACCTTTTATGATTGCTTGTAAAGATCGAGAAATCATGGATGGGGAACGTTGGGTGTTGGTATCTTTATCGACCGATGAAGCAAAAAGATTACTCAAGTATCTTGAAGAACACATTGCAAAATAAAGAAGATTGAGCCGCTGACAACGGCTCTTTCTTTTTTATATTTTCCGGCACGCGGGTAACTGGATCAGATGCTAAATTGGTATCTGGAAAATTGCCCGGGGTAAAAATCTGAAAAATCATTTTGGAGGTATGACATGGATCTCATCATTGGCATTGTTGTCGGCATTATCATCGGGCTTGTAGTCGGAACGCTTATATTTCGGCGAAGGTACATTCCCGTCGGCGATCTTCGGATCGACCGTTCTGACCCGACGAGCGAACCATTTCTGTTTCTCGAATTGGGCACAGATGTGCGAACTATTTCTGGCATGAAAACCGTCACACTCAATGTTCGCAACGAGAATTTCCTCCCGCACGAATAACACCCCCTATTATGGAGCCAACTTATTGAAAGGAGAAATGCAATATGGCAGAAATCAAGAAATTGCTGGATGATGCAATCGAAACCGAGATCAACAATCTCAACTCGGCATCTAACAAAGACGAGAAATCGGAGGTCATCAAGAACCTTGCAGCACTGCACAAGCTCCGTATCGAAGAGATCAAAACGGAAACTGAAATCGAGGAAAAGTCGGAGCGTCGGGCCATGGATAAAGCAGCCCATGACGAAGACGCGACACTGAAAGCGTTTCAGCTTGACGAGAATACGCTCGATCGGTACGCGAAGATCGGCATTGCTGCGGCGGAACTTGTATTGCCGCTGATGTTCTACGGCGTTTGGATGAGAAGAGGACTGAGATTCGAGGAAACGGGGACATTTACATCCCAGACATTCAAGAATCTGACCTATGTCCCGGATTACTGGTACTTCAATGGTGGATATCCGTGCCTGTGCCATGGCGGTTACTATAACCAGGGCCAGAATCGCGGTCCGTTCTGCATCTACTACAGCAGCGCGTCGAGCACGAACGACGACATCGGCTGTCGCCTCCAGGAACGCCCGCCAAAGGCGGCGTGACTGTTCCCCTGAAGAGGTAGGGGTGCAGGGGTGAGGGGGCCGCAGCCCCTTCCCCTTGCATTTCACTGATATTTTTAAGAAAAACAACAATTTAACATGGGGTCAACTGTGCAGCAGACGATGGTCCCGGATAACTGGAACTTCAATGGTAGATATCCGTGCCTGTACCATGGCGGTAACTATAACCAGAACCAGAATCACGGTCCGTTCTACATCAACTACAACAACGCGTCGAACACGAACGACAACATCGGCTGTCGCATCCTTGCTGAGCCACAGGCTAACCCTCCATTTGGTAGTAAGGGTTCCTCACCCTTTCTATATCGCACGGTTGACCGCACAGCACTTGCTGAAGAAAAGCCGACAGGACACAGCTTAGTACACTTCGGGCCAGGTCTCGCCTTGGAACACCCCGCGGCGCTGGAACGGTTGTGAGGCTACAAGGAGGAAAAACATCCCTGATGAAACGAGTTCGAGTTTACAAAGAGATCATATCGGACGAAAACCTTCGTCTGGCAATTCAGGAAGTGAACGCCGGCCATCGGCGAAACGGCAATCACAGCCTGAACAAAAAGGTCATTGAGATCGAAAATAATATGGATGAATATGTGGAGAAGCTCCGAGCATTCATCCAAGGATGCCGAGGACAAGGAAGGCCTTGACGGGTTCCAGTATGACGAATACCGCGTTGAGGTCGAGAGTTGGCCCGGACTTGCTGCCAGCGTGCGGGAGAACTATGACACCTACCTTGCAAAGGGTAAGGACAACGAGATCGACCGCAGTAACGATGCGTTGTTCCGCGCTCAGAAAAACACAGACTCCATCGTCCAGGATACGGACGCGATGAGCGTGGATCACGAATACCGACTGACCCTGCTTGAGCTGGGTCTCTCGGAATAATTGAGAAAGGAGGAAAACGACTATGCTGTATCGCACTCTGAAGCGCATGATCGAGCGCGGCCAGACCAACGGCCTTGAGGAAAAGATCGACATTTTCTTCGCAGCCAACAAGCTGACCGAAAGCGAGTATCAGGAGCTCATCGCCATGCTCAAGGCAGAATGAACGCACCGGAGGATTGAGATGTGACTATTCAAGAGATTTTAGCCGGCGGGGGCGGTCTGCTCCTGATCCTTATGACCCTGGTGCAAATCGCCCCCGTCAAAATCAACCCCTGGTCAGCACTCGCCAAAGCCATTGGCAAGGCGATCAATGCTGACATTTCAAAGCGCCTCGACGAGATCGAGAAAAAGCTGGACTCACATATCAAAACGGATGATCAAGGCCGGGCCGATGACTGGCGGGCAGCGATCCTTCGCTTTAACAATGAGCTGCTTCGTCCGATCCGTCATACGAAGGAAGAATTCGTAGAGGTACTTGGGTATATCGACAAGTACGAGCATTATTGCGAAAAGAACCCTGAGTATCCAAACAGCCGCGCGGAAATTGCCATTGAGAACATTCGAGAGGTGTATAAGGTCCGGCTGAAGAAACGAGACTTCCTTCAGGATGAGGATAAGAAGGAGGTGGCGGCGCTGTGAGCAGGTGGGGCATCGGCCTTTCCGAGAAAATGAAAGCCTGCAAAGAAGCAGAACCGTTCACTGATATTTTGGAGGGGGATGGGGGTGTTCCTGAAAAGGACCCCCCGTCTTCTTCCAAAGCAGGGTTCAAGGTCACCACGATGAAGATTATCGTGTGGGTCTGCATTCTCAACGGACTTGCATGGGTATGGTGCAGCTATATCCTTGCATTGCTCGGACGGGAGCAGATCGCAGAGGCTTTGTCACAGGTCGCGCTCAAGGAGATCATCGGCGTGGTGCTGATCTACGGTCTCAAGGCGCTGTTTGAAAACCTGAGCAAGAACAACTCATGGCCTGACAAGGGGAACTCTACTCCGCCCGAAGACGGAGTGGGATAACAGGAGGAAAAGAATATGGAGAGTGTACTGAACTGGTCTGTCATCATCAGCATCATTGGCGTGCTGGTGGTGCTGACGAACATTGTGGTGCAGGTGCTCAAGAAAGTAACCTGGGACAAGCTGCCGACGAATGCACTGGCGATGATCGTTTCGCTGGTGCTGACGCTCGGCGCTTTCTTTGCATATTGTTCCATCAAGGGGATCACCGTGGTATGGTATATGGTGTTTGCCGCGGTTGTCCTCGCGTTCATGGTGGCTTATGCGGCAATGTTCGGATTTGACAAGCTGAAAGAAGCACTTTCGCAGATCCATAAGTAGTGATTAGAGGTCAAAAAAGGTGTAGGAGAGCCGGTTATTTCTTGACTACTCCTACACCTGTGGCCTAAAAGTGGCGTGGGGACTGGATTGGATGCTTCTGTAATAATATCTCATCACTATTTTGATGTTGCATGGCATGATTTGATTCATCTTTCTCCCGCTGGTATCTCTCCTAAAATGAAAACCGCATTGGAAGATCACAGAAAGCGCCTTATCTATTGGGGGACTGTCGCAACGGACAAAATTCTTCCGCTCCTTTCTTTTGGTGGAGAATGGGATCGCATCATAAAAACTTGCCAACTACCTGAACCGCTGGTAGACCACGAAATAAACTTTCGGATATACAAGGATGCTCTGTCTATCCGAAATTACATTGCACTTAGCGTCAATGAAAGAAAGCATGCTTTGATGGAGGGAAAAATAAAGTGAAAAACTATTTGAATACGACAACATATAATATCTCTTGGTTCAAAAAAGCTTCCGATGCTGGTGAACTGGAAATGAGTCCCCCGTTTCAGCGAAATCCAGTATGGACGGACAGGCAAAAGAGCTTTCTCATCGATTCCATCCTAAATGGATATCCTATCCCCGAAATTTATATTCAGGAGAAGATATCCGCAGATGGGAAGACAAAATATGTTATTGTTGATGGGCAGCAACGGATTCGTGCTGTGCTTGGTTTTATTGCTGGGGATTATGAAATCTCAGAAGATGAAAGCACTAAGTGGGCAACGTTCTCCTTCGAGGATTTATCCGAAGAAGATAGAATTAATTTCTTTTCCTACAAATTCGTTGTCAGGAGTCTGCCTGACATCTCTGACGAAGAAATACGATCCATTTTTCAGCGAATCAACAAGAACAATGTTGCGCTCAATCAGCAAGAGCTTAGGCAATCCACCTACTCCGGGAAATTTATCCAAGCCATGAATCGGGTTTCAAACAAGGAGTACTGGAAAGATCTTGGCCTTTTTTCTGCAGAAAAAGTACGCCGTATGTTGGATGTCGAATATATAAGTGAATTAGCCATCGCCGTATTGAACGGGCACCAAAACAAAAAAGACAAGTTGGATTACTATTACGCACTATATGAGACTGATTTCATCGAGGAAGAGAGCATTGAATTTACTTTCGACAAAGTCTGTAATGAATTGGTGCAAGTTTTACCTGAAATCAAGAAAACACGTTGGTCACATCTCATTGATTTTTATAGTCTGTTTACTGTTTTGGCCGAAGTTCAAGACTCTCTACCGCTGGCACAAGATGGCCGCGAAGCGCTTCATGAAAAACTGCTTGCCTTCGGAAATGGGATTACCGCATATCAAAGAAAAAGCGATGACGATAAGAAATCTGACAATACAAACATTGTGTTGTACGCTTCCGGAATTCGAAATTCTTCTGACCTGAATGCAAGAAAAAACAGATATTCTGCCTTGAAATCAGAGTTAGGGTTTTAAATATAGCAGGGATGCTTTGCGAGCATCCCTGCTTTTTCCTTTATCCCACCTTCTCGAACGGTATCACCTTGCACCGGTTCTCCTCCGGCGGGTCGGGAGGCTCCGGGGTGTTGGCTGCCGTGGCCGATTCCATGAAGCCGCCGATCTTCTCTGCCGCACCTCTCTGCATATCGCTGGTGATGTGCGTGTAGGTGTCCAGAGTGAAGCCGGCGCTGTAGTGGCCCAGCATGCTGGACAGGGTCTTCACATCCACGCCGCTGGAGATCGCCATGGTGGCGAATGTGTGTCTGAGGTCGTGGAAACGTACATGCTCCTCGATGCCTGCATTTTTCAGCAGTTTCCGGTTGATCCTCGACACGGCGTCCGGACTCCAGTAACCGCCTGTCCGGGGCGACGGGAACAGGATAGGGTTGTCCGGGTGCTGCTCGTGCTCCTGCACCAGCAGGTCGACCGCCTGCTGCGACAGCGCCACCTTGCGGACGGAGTTTTTTGTTTTCGGCTCCGTCACATCCAACTCGCCCTCCATGCGGGTGACCTGCTTATTCACCGTCAGGATGCGCTCTTTCACATTCAAATCTGACCACTGGAGCGCCAGCAGTTCGCCCCGGCGCAGGCCGCTGGACAGCTCCAGATAGAACATAGGCAGGACGCCGTATTTCTCCGCTTCCTGGAGGTATCTGCCGATCTTCTCCGGCGGGAGGATGGTCATCTCTTTCTTGTCCTTGGGCGGGATGCGGCAGTTCTCGCAGGGGTTGTACGGGATGAGCCGCTCTTTCACCGCCTGCTTCAGCGCCGCCTGCAGCACCGCATGGACACGCCGCACGAAGGTGTTGGACAGGGGCTTGTCGTTCTGCTTCGACCCACGCTGCATCCTGCCGTTTTCTTTCAGGTCGTTATACATTCTCTGGATGTGGATGGACGAGAGCTGTTTAAGCTTGATCGTACCGATGGCCGGGATGATGTGGTGCTCGATGATCCCCTCATATCCTTTAGCGGTGTTGTAGCGGATGTTGGGCTTGCTGTAAGTTTCAAACCACAGGCGGCACCACTCCGCTGCGGTGTAGTCGCCCGTGTGATTGAGCGGCACGCCCCGGTTTTCCCGAATAGCCTTCGCCAGCTTTTCCTTGCACTCTGCCTGGGTCTTGGCGGACACGCTTTTCTGGATGGCTCGGCCGGTGACCGGGTCGATGCCCTGGGTATATCTGCCCTCCCAGCGGCCGCTGGGCTTTTTGCGGATGCTGCCCTCGCCGTTGGCTCGTTTCTTTGCCATTTATGATCCCTCCTTTTTAACACAAACACATACCACAGAGTTTTTGGAATAGCTACTAAAATATTTCAGATTTTTTCGCGGCCTGTTCGTCGATCCATTCCATGAATTTGTCACGGGGAACGATGATGCGGCTTCCCAGTGTGATGGTGGGGAAATCCCTGCGGTGGGCCACCTCGTAGGCGTGGGCCAGACCGATGCCCAGCACATGGGACACATCCTCCACGGTCAGCATCAGCGGGAGTTCATCAAACGAATTGTATTTGGATTTTCTCATTCAGTTCCTTTCTACCTTCTGGGCGGAAGGGTTTTAGTTCTTTGTTTTGCGGCCCAGTTTTTGCGCCTCTTACATGGTCAGATCGGGCCACTGCTCCTCATGGTCATCCAGCTTGTGGCCCAGGGCCATGCGCTTCTCCTGCAGCTTTTTCAGCCGCTTGCGGTCGATCTGGATTCCGTCGGGGCGGGACTTAGGGACGGAGTTGTCCCGGAAGATCCGGCTCATGTGATGGAGCAGCCGAGTCACCGCCAGCATCGCAGAGGGAGGACGGTTTTCTTCCAGATGGTTCAGGAGATACTGTGCATACTGGTTGTTCTGTTCGGCGGATCGGGTCAGCCAGTGGACGGCTCGCTCCTCGTCATAGGGAGCTTCCTTTCCGGTAAGGTACAGCTTGCCCAGCATGTACTGAGCGTAGGGATTTCCTCCCTCCGCCGACCTGGTGAACCACTCCAACGCGCTGGCGGTATTCTTTTTGATATGCTCGCCTTTGAGCAGTTCCTTGGCCAGCCGATACATGGCGTAGTGGCTGCCGTTGACCGCAGCGGTGTACAGCCAATTCATTCCCAGACGGATATCCCGTACCTCCACATCATCTGAGAGGTATAGCTTGGCCAGGGAGTACTGTGCCACAATGTGTTCCTGCTCCGCCGCCTGTTCGAACCAGTACCGGGCATTCGCCGAGTTGGGTATCAGCAGAGGACCGTCCCGCCAGAGCTTTCCCATCAGGTACTGGGCATACATATCACCGTTCTCTGCCAGTTTGTCCATTTCAGAGACGGCGTCGCTCCGTTCCTCCATGGTCAGGCTCTCGTCCCGGATCACATCCCGGAGCACCCAGTAGTCGTAAGACTCGTTTCGGAATTCTTCCGGCTCATCGTACTGACCGAGATTCTTCTCCTCGAAGCTGATCTCACCCAAGCGCAGGCGCTCCGCCTCCTGAATGACCGCGTTTTTGATCTGCCGGAACTCCTTTTGCTGTGAGAGCGGGATGCGTGCCTGGGTCTTGTCGTGATAGTAGCTGTCCACCTTGCCTTGGAGCATCAGCCACTGGTCATAGCACTTGCTTACGACAGGGAGCCGCTCCATCTCGTCCACGATCTCATCCACCAGCTGCTTCAACCGTTTGGGGAGGTAACCGTAGGATTTCTTGCCCTTGACCGCTCCGAGCTGCGCCGCCAGCTCCAGCATGAGCTGTTCGGCGTCTGGGTGGTCACATACGCCGTCCTGCATGGCACGCACCAGTTCCAGCATTGCCCGCCGAGTTTTCCGCACCAGTTCATCTCTGGACTCAGACTTCTGTTCATAGAGATGGAGCATTTCGTTGCGGAAGATATCATTGGTCAGCTTGGACTTGATCTGACGGATGCCCTCTTTGGAGAGATAGGCCTGGCCCGGTTTGGCGGACCAGGCCATCATGTGGATGTGTGGGTGCTCGCCCTCATCATGGAAAGCGGCGTACCAGCGAAAGTCACCGGACGGTATCTTCATTGCAGCCGCAATGTCGTTGCGGTGCGCCTGGATGAGATTTCGCCACGCCGCGGCGTTATCAAACCCAAGCCGGGCAGCATCCTCACGTTTGAGGGAGATGATGTGCGTCCACACATTTCCGGTGTAGCTCTCCAGTTCCTCCATGGCTTTCTCCAGCGAAACGGCGTCGTCATCACCGAACAGGCCGTGAGCACCGATGCACTCAGCACGAGGCCGGGTGGCGATGTACTTCATGTACTGCTCCGACTCGTGAATGGAATCCCAGTTGGCTTCGAGAGCCAGCGTGATGAACGCAGAGGCGTTGACCTTAGTGGGTTTCGTCAGGTAGTCCTCGTACTCATAGAGCGTCTTGCTGTCCGGGAAGTCTTTGACCAGTTTTGCGATGAGCTGCTCCTGCTTTCGTGTGGGCGGACGGTCATCCGGGATAAGCTCCACCCGCTCCCGGGTCGCGATGTAGCGAAGGTATCCGGAGGCCCCGCCGGTGCTTTTGATATAGGGACTCTTGAGGATCAGTCTTGCCATTCGTCATCATCCCAGTCCTGCTCCTGACGGGAGCGTGCATACTTCTCCAGAGAGATGGTACCGTTTGTGGCCTTTACATTCCGGACACTCTGCGCGCGCCTGCGCTTCAAGTCATCCCGGTCCATCTCGAACGCTTCCGCGATAATTCCGTTGGTCATGTCCTGCTCCACGCATCTGGTAAAATCTCTGCGGGCGATATAGTCCTCCAATCTGCTCAGCCTGCCGTCGATAGCAGACATGATTGCCATGGGCAGCAGTGTTGTGTTGTCCTGTATTCCCAGATAGTCCACATAGAAGTTCACGGCTTTCTCGATGAACTCATTTTTGCTCTGGCAGTTGTCGGCGGCGTACCACTGCTCGATCCTTCTTCTGGTTTCCGGCTGCATCCGGAATGCAATACGGTCTCTGGTTTCTTTACTCATTCAATTCCTCCTTTTTGCCGTAAGACATCCTTGAAAGGCCCTGCAACACGGGGCTTTTCGTGGAAGCTGACGCCATCGGTGCTTATTCTGTCTCTCAAAGACGCCAGCTTCAAGCGTCCGAAACTGCCCGCACTGCGGGCAGAAGTGACGGCTGCGACGGCACGTGCGACGCCATGCCTTTATCCTGCTTTTTCTTTCGTCCCGCAAAAGTCTGCCGAAAACGGCTCACATCCGGCTTCAATCCCCTGGTCGGGACTGGGACTCGCTTCTTCCCGGAAAGGCGCACACAAGGCGTTCTGGCGACCCTGGGCGTTGGACTTTTTGAGGAGTTCTGCCACACGATAGCGGGCAGTAGCCTCCTCCACCTGCCGGAGCTGCCGCTCATAAAATGCTTCGAGTACACCTTGGATAGGGCGAACGGTGTAGAGCAGATTTCCGTTCAGGGGTCTGCCATCTTTGCTTCGTACCATCGTCGGCTCCGTGTAGATGAGACCTTTCTCCTCCAGCTGCCGCACATACTTTGCCACCGTATTTTCACTCATGCCGATCGCATGGCCGATGGTTTTGTAACTGGGGTAGCACTGGTAGGTCTTACGATTCTCGCACCGGAGCAGATAGGAATAGAGGGAGATCTCACGAAAATCCAGACCGATGCTGAATATCTCGTTTGGTACCATAAAATAGTTTTTCTCTGCGCTGCGCTTGGGCCATTTGTTGTAACTCAATTCATACCTCCTGTGTTGTTGTAGACTTCTGCGGCACTCACACAGGGAGCGTGCGGAAAATTTTCATTGCTTTTCCGCTGCCCGTTTGCTATACTCTGGTTAGTTGATTTGTGCGTGCCTGCGTGTGCGCCGAGCCGCCGGACTGTTGCCGCAGTCACGGCGGTTTTTGTTTTGCGGTCGTACTGGTGTGCATCCCTCCGCTGCTTTGCAGCTGAGTCTTTTACTTTCATCTGTGAGCTATCTTTTTCGCCTCCTTCGTGTTAGAATGATTTATATAGCCGTGCCGTTGGAAACGGCACATAGCAAAAGACCGTGCTCCCGGGAGCACGGTCAGAGATGGAATGACCTTCCGAGCGAATTGCCGAATGGCAGAGAGCGCACATGCTCTCACGGGGTGCTCTGTCTAAGGCCATGTGGGTTCGTCAGCGCGGAGGCCGTGCCGTACCGAACCAGGGGCAACCTCACCCGGGTGAAATTGTCCTTCTACTATTACTTAGAGAAAAATCGCAAAATCGGAAGGTCGATAATTGTAAACTTTTTGTGAACGCAGAAAGGGCGGTGAGCTCATGTCCTTCAAGGATACCCAGTCCTATAAAGAGCTTCAGTCCGACTGGCGCTGGATACACTCTATGGATCCGGAAGCTGCCGCTGCCGCAGACCAGTGGGTGAAGGAGCATCCGGAGGAGTGGAAGGAGCTGGAGCATATGCTCTACTACAGCGAGGCCAACTTCCGCAAGCGTGCAGCACCGGATACTCTGGAGGATTTGGATATAAAGCAGCCCCGATCTTACAATCCGGAAGCGTTCCTGCCGGAGGAAGTACGCAACGCAATTTACAACGACAGACGGTGGTTTGACCGAAGCAAGTATCTGCCTGAGGGTTCTGATGAAGATCCCTTCATGTATTTGGACACCCAAATCTATGACGCCCTGCATGCACTGACCGAACTGCAGAGGGAGATTTTGTTCCGCACGATCATCAATGGCGAGTCCACTGAATCCGTCGCACAGGACAAACAGTGTTCGTCCAGGAACATCCGGGATATCCGAGCTCGTGCGCTTCGACAGATACGGGCCAAAATCAAAAGACGTGAAGGCTACGGCAGGCCCGACGTTGCCAGCATTATTTTGCTGTTTATGTTGCTTGTTGGTGTTCCGCTTGCTTGCTGGGGAGAACAGCTTTGGGCCGCATATCCCTGGCTGGAGTCTGTGGCTGCAGTGCTTAGCGCATTGGTTATGGCTGTCATGTTCCAAAATTCCCTTCGCAGAGAAGCAGAAAGGCTGCTGCGCCAGCATTGGGCCAGCCTGAATGGATCACGGGAAAAGGAATAACAAAAAGGAGTGAGACACCATATGTCTCACTCCTTTTTGATTAGTTGAATAACGGTATCAAGACTTGCCTTATGGAAGAATCACTTGGAACCTCTCGCACACCATAACCAACTATCGTTCCATTCGCATGCTTTCTCAAATGAGGCAATACGAATTCAGTATAGAGGTCTGTAGCAAACGTGTAGTCTCCTCGACTCATAAGATGCTTACGGAGATAACAATTCATTATACCTACTGCGTAATCAGCCAACTGAATTCCTGTGCTTTGAGAGCTACATTCTGTCAGCACACCGTGATACACATTTTCGTATTTCACAAAGTCACCTTCGACCATCATCCGATGACAGGCATCTTTGAGCTGCTTGACTTTATCCTGATTTAGCTCATCCATAATCATTGTGGCAAAGCCGTCGGGACGGGTATCCATCTGGATACGCTGAAATGCCTCTTGCATGTGAAATTTCAGCACCTCATTCTCCGCTTGATAGCATGGCTGGGTGTATACGCAGGTCACTGTGAATATGAACAGCAGAGAGGGCTTGTCCACCACACGGTTGAAGAACCGGCGATAGTACCCTTTGAGCTTGTCAGGAGTAAAGGATTTCAGAAAATCGGCACGGTATTTTCCTTTTGAGATTTCCCACAAATCTGACCACTTGATTGATTTTCGGTCTTAGTCCTTCAACAAAATCAGAGTAGTCATAACTCGGATGGAACTGAACGAACTCAACCCGTTTCTTCTGCTCGTCAGTAAGAAGTGTGTAATCGTCAAAGTACCCATTGCTGATGATGTCCGCAGCGATTTCTTTAGCAAGATAAGATTTTCCGGTACCGGGCGCACCTCTGAAAATCAGATTTTTTGATTCAATCAGCATAGAAGAAAACGGATTTCGGTATCCCTTGAACTGTTGAACAAGCTCTTCCTGAACAGCAGCTTCCGTTTCTGCCGCTGCGGTTTCCTTCTCATCTTTTTCGCGGTATGTCAAAATGAACTGATCTCCCGGTTCACCGAAACGCTTCAAACATTCCTGAACGAAGATAATCGTAGAGAAGATATTCCAGCAATAGATAACAAACTGCCGTCCGTTGTCATAGCCGTATGTCAGGTACTCTATTGTGTTGCGGCGATTCTTGAAATCGTCAACACTCGCATAAATACCTCTGATTACGTCGCTGCCCGGGTTATATTTGCAGACAGGGAAGTTCTCCTTGTCCTCAACCGATAATGCAGCAAGCTGCTTCTCGAACACCTGACAGGCAATGCGGGGCAAGGTTTGATTGGAATTTCTTCTTTCGCCTTTGCTGTAGGCTCGCTTGATTACGTCTCCATTTGCCCTCTTGAAATAGGCGTCCAGCGGCTTATAGTTATCACCGAGGCTCAGATTATCCATTGTAAAGCGTTCATCTGTTGACTCGACGCTTTCGGCAGTAATAGATAACTCAAATTTTTCTTGCTGCTTAGTCTCGATGGAGAAGCCCAGACTTTCCAGATAGTTCTTTGCGTCAACGCTGTTAAAGGATTCTGTCGAAATATCCGTGCTGTTTGCCAAATGGTCAGCAACGGCTACCACATACTTCGGCGGATATTTTTTCCCATCCTCAGACACAAGTACATATTTTACGCTTGTATTATGTTCGGGAACTCCGTTCTCGTCGATAAATTTCAGGGCATCAATAACATCCTGCTTTTTCAGCTTTGGTATAGCCATGCTGCACCTCCAATATTTCAAGTTCACTTATGGCTCACGGTAGAAGCGTTCGGCAAATGCCTGCTGGATGATGTGGTCGTTTTCTTTCGTGAGGCCGTACGCAATTATCAATATCATAGTACCATCGATTTTAGCAAAAGACAAGAATCCGCATTATGCATACGCAATACTGTTGTAGAATTATCTTAGTTTTTTACATATTTCATCTATATCAAAACAGGAAAAAAACAGGGGCAAGGATTGATAGGAATCCTTGCCCCTGTTTTTTTCACTTCCGTGACTTCTATTTTCTCCCCAGTATTGCCACCATCATCCCATAGTGCTTCTTCACGGTATTTCTTGCCAGGCCGGTTCGTTTGGCGAGGGTCGAGAACTCCGTGACCTCCGGGTGGAGGCACATATAGTCCCACAACTTGCGCTGCTTTTTTGTCAGCTTTTCTGGCGGGGCGATGCCCGCAAGCTGCTCTTTAAGCTTTTTGCGTTCCTCGTTCATATCCTCGATCATCGCCTTGAGTTTTTCCTCGCACTCATCACGGGTGCGGGCGTAGACGTTGCGGGAATGCTGTGTCCCGTCCGGCCATATGGGAGAATAGCGCCCTTCAAACAGATGGTCGTTGAGTTCGCTGACGCAGCCGGTGCCCGGTTTCCTTTTCTTCCCCACATAGGGCCGGAAGTCTACGATGCCTTTCCGCTCCGGCTCCGCTTCTTCCTGCGGTTCTGCCTTGCCGATGCTCCGGTCGATGCTGGCGGCGGCTGCACGCTGCATATCGCCGGTGATGTGGGTGTAGATGTCCAGCGTTGTCACCGCCGACACATGCCCCAGCATGGCGGAGAGGGTCTTTACGTCCATGCCGTTCTCCAGCGCCAGCGTCGCGAAGGTGTGGCGCAGATCATGAAAGCGGACTCGCTTGCACTCCGCCCGCTCCAGTATCGTCTGAAGCCGCCTTCGTGCCACGCCGGGCGTGATCGGTCGATCCGCCTTCACCGGGGACGGAAACATCCAGCGGGAGTCCACCTTTTTGCGGTATTCCCGCAGCACGGCCAGCACCGCGGGCGGCAGCACCAGCTTTCGGACAGATGCCTTGGTTTTGGGCGGGATGATCTGCAATTCGCCGTTTACCGTGTACGCCTGTTTGTTGACGGTCAGCACACCGGTTTCAAAGTTTAGATCTTCCCATTGCAGCGCTATCAATTCACCCCGCCGCAGGCCGGTGCAGAGATCCAGCAGGAACAGTTCGTAGTACCCGTCCGCCTGCGCCTGAATGAGAAATTTCTGCAATTCCTCCCGATCCAGCACCTGCATCTCCTTTGCCTTTTTCGGCGGCAGCTTACAGCCGATGGCGGGGTTTGTACGGAGCAGGTCATCCCGCACGGCCCGTTCCAAGGCGGAGCGGCAGACCGCGTGGCACATCCGCACCATGCGGTCGGAAAGGCCCGCGCCGTATTGCTCCGTCAGACGCTTGCGACCGTTCTTTTTCAGCCGCCCGTAGAACTGCTGCAAATCATTCTGCGACAATTTGTTCAGCGGGATTTTCCCGATCTCCGGCAGGACATGGTTGTAAATGACGTTTTCGTAGTTGTTCTGTGTGGAGGCGCGGAGCATCGGCTTGCTGTGGTTTTCGTACCAGTAGCACAGCCAGTCCCCGAACAGCATATCCGACTTAACTTTTCGGTCATTTCGCCCTACCATGCTTTCGGTGAGCTGCCGCAGCTTCTCCTGACATTCCCGCTTTGTCTTGGCGAGGACATTCTTTGTCTTGGGAAAGCCGCTGTCATCATAGCCGATGACAACGCGGCCCTCCCACCGGCCGTCGCCGCGCTGTCTTATAGTGCCGGTTCCGCTTTTCCGTTTCTTTGCCAAGGTCTCAACTCCTTCCCGAGCAAGAGAATCGCATCCGACGGCAGACCCATCGAAGTCACCGATACCCCCGCGGGCCTGAGCGAGAGCACGGGCATCAGGAACAGCATCGTGCAGCCGGTCATGCGCCGCGACCTTGAGCGCGCCGGAACGGAGATTTACGCCCTGCCGCAGTACAAGCTCACCTACGATGAGAACGGCTACTGCGTCAAGAAGGAGAAGTGCCGTATCCCGGACGATATTGCAGCTAAGCTCGCGGAGATGAACAAGTGAGCAAGGCCGGGGCAGCTCCGGCCGACCCTGAAATAAGAAAAGCCGCCCGAGGGCGGCAAATTGACAAGGCGCGACGCGCGTGGTATGATGAGCGTGCCAGTAAGAGCGTGAAACAGGTTGTTCCCCCTCAAGGGGGTGAGCGCATGACGACGATGGAAGTATTGACGCTTCTATTGCTCCTCGCTGCGGTTATCTTCGGTATCCTTGGGTACATAAAGAAATAACCGCCACCTAAACGGCAGCGGCTTTCCTTCAAGCTCTAAACTTGTATGGGGGAGCGACCTGCACCGTCCAAAGTGAGCCGTTCCTGCTGACCTTGAATATATCACGCTGTAGCCGCTTTGTCAAGGACGACAAGGCGGCTTTTTCATGCCGCTGGAAAGAGAGAACGCCTATGGAAAGATTATCACAGGCCGCGGCGCTGTGCTCGGAGGTGACGGTCATCCTCGCGGCGCTTGCCCTGCTCGTCAAGCCCCTGCGGGACAAGCTGCTCGGGCTGGACAAGCTGACCGACGCACTCAAGTGTCAGCTGCGGCATGACATGCTGCACACCTATTACCGACACCGCGAGGACAAGACCATCCGACAGTACGAGATGGAGGATTTCCTCCTCCTTTACCGAGGCTATAAAGCCCTCGGCGGCAACAGCTTTATCGACCGCATCAAGTCGGAGATCGACGAGTGGGAGGTGGTAAGTTGATGGATTGGGCCGAAACCATCCTCGCGGGCGTGTGCGTGGTCTGCATGACGCTTCTGGGCATCGACCTCTATAAGTCCGCGCGGGAAAAACTCAAGACCATGCGCAAGCGCGACAAATACGTATGGGCGGCGATCTTTAACCTGACGTGGTACTGCATCGTGAGCCTCGTACTCACCGCCAACGACAAAATTGTGCCGGACAGCCTGACCGTCGCGTGGTTCGCCGCGTGGACGGCGGAGCTGGCGCTGCTGGCCAACATCAAGATCAAAGGAAAGGACGATTGAAATGAAACTGCAATTCAACGACAAGGTCTACGACATCCTAAAGTGGCTGTGCCTCATCGCGCTGCCCGCGCTCTCCGTGCTCTACAGCGCGCTGGCGGGCGTGTGGGGCTGGCCTTACGCGCAGGAGGTGGCGACCACCATCAACGCCGTGGTGGCCTTCGTGGGCGCGCTCATCGGCATCAGCACCGCGAGCTACAACAAAGCCAATGGCGCAGGCAAGTGACGTCCTCGCCGTGGCGGTCCGTGAGATCGGCACGGTCGAGCAGAGCGGCAACCGGCAGAAGTACGGCAAGGCCTACGGCATGGACGGCGTGTACTGGTGTATGCAGTTCGTATGGTGGTGCTTCCAGCAGGTGGACAAGACGCTCTTTATGGACGGCGGCAAGACAGCCTCCTGCGGCGAGCTGATGCGCTGGGCGCAGGCACACGGGCAGTGGGTCACCACGGGCTACCGGCCCGGCGACGTGCTGATCTACGACTTCCCGGGCACGGCGTACAAAACCGACCATTGCGGCATCTGCGAGAGCGTCAGCGGGCAGTATGTCACCGCCATCGAGGGCAATACCTCCAACGGCAACACCGGCAGCCAGTCAAACGGCGACGGGGTCTACCGCCGCAAGCGCAAGCTGTCGCTGGTACTGGGCGCGTACCGCCCGAAGTACGAGGATTACCGCGCGCAGCTCCAAAAGCAGGCGGGATTGGAGGACAAGACGATGGACTACCTCGCGGCGTACAAGTACGGCAGTGACCTGATCCGCAAGCTGGCAACGATGAAATAATTTGCCCGATTCGGGCAAAATTCAAAAGGCTGTGTCCAGCGTGGGCACAGCCTTATCCATGACAACATTTTTGACAACAAAACTGTTCCAAAACATTCCGAAACAGCACAAAAGTTTCCGCTTCGCCCCTATCTTCTGAGATAAAATTTTGGATGCTGGGAAAACGAAAAAACCTTGAAACTACAGTAGTTTCAAGGCTTTTCTTGGCGCGGAAGAGAGGATTTGAACCTCCGCGGCGCTTTTTACACACCCTACTCCCTTAGCAGGGGAGCCCCTTCGGCCACTTGGGTACTTCCGCAAATGTCGAATTTTTCAGCCGATGTTCCATTTGGCGGAGAGAGTGGGATTCGAACCCACGGATGCTTTCACATCGCCGGTTTTCAAGACCGGTGCTTTCAACCGCTCAGCCATCTCTCCATGCTTGTGAGGAGCCGGCTCACTCTCAAACGCAAGTGATATCTTAGCATATTGTGGGGGTACTTGTCAAGGAGAAAGCGCGAAATGTTTGCCGTAAATTAGAAAAACCTTTCGCGCGAAAAGAACTTTTCGGCAGCGCTTGACCGTTCCGACGTTTTTCGATACAATACATTAATATTGTGTCCGCATGAATCCGCATGAAAGAGAAAAGGAGATCTGCCCATGCTCACCCCTCCCGAGATTGCCCGGAGCCTGCTCGCCGTCGGCGAAAGCAAGGCGCGGCTGCCCTTTGGAAAGATGCTCCTGCTCGCCATATTGGCGGGAGCCTACATCGCGCTCGCAGGCGTCGGTGCGACGGCGGCCGCCGTGACGGTGGAGAGCGGCTCGCTTGCAAAGCTCCTTTCGGCCTGCGTGTTTCCGGCGGGACTTTCCATGGTGATCCTCGCGGGCAGCGAGCTTTTCACCGGCAACTGCCTGATGGTGATGGCCCTGCTGGAGCGCCGCATCACGCCCGTACAGCTGCTACGTAACTGGCTGACCGTCTACCTCGGCAATGCCGTGGGCGGTGCGGCGGTGGCAGCGCTGGCGGTCTACAGCCACACGGCCTCGCTTTTCGGCGATGGTCTGGCGCGCTCGATGGTCTCCATCGCGGAGAGCAAGGCGGCGCTCGGAGCCGGAGACGCTTTCCTGCGCGGGGTCCTGTGCAATTTTCTGGTCTGCCTCGCGGTGTGGATGGCAGCAGCCTCCAAGCGCGCGGAGGGGAAGGTCATCGCGCTCTTTTTCCCCATCCTGCTCTTTGTCCTCTGCGGCTATGAGCATTGCATCGCGAACCTGTACTACCTGCCCGCCGGTGCGTTTGCCGCGGCGGAGTACGGCGTGGAAACGACGCTGACGCTTGCCGGCTGTCTTGAAAACCTCGCGGCGGTGACGCTCGGGAACCTTGTCGGCGGCGCGGCGCTCGGAGTGGGCTACCGCTTCGCTTATCTCAAAGAATGATGCGCCGCCCCTGAAATAGTTTGCGCAGAAAACGAAAAAAGACACACCCCAAAGGTGAGTCCATACTTATCATAGCACGGCGCCCTATGCAATGCAAGAGAAATTTTTTCTCTTGCAGCAATTTTGTGGACAGCGCCAACACATTGCCCGGATATTGGAAAAAGCTTGAACAATATGAAGTCTTGACGTTGGAAACTTGCAGAGGTAGAATCTATCCATATTTTTTGTAAATAAAAAACGAATAAGGAGGTTTGTAACGATGAGTGAAAAAGATCGTATTCCCGAGCTGTTTGGTTCGATGTCCTTTAATGAGGGAACGATGGAGCAGTATGTTCCGCATCAGGCGATGGAAGTCTGGCGCGACTGCCTGAAAAGCGGCAAGCCGCTGCCGCTGACCGCCGCGAACGATATCGCCGAGGCCATGAAGACCTGGGCGCTGGAGCATGGCGCGACGCATTTTACCCATTGGTTCCAGCCCTTGACCGGCATCACCGCCGAAAAGCACGACAGCTTTATCAATCCCATCGGCGGCGGCAAGATCATCATGGACTTCTCCGGCAAGGAGCTGGTGTGCGGCGAACCCGACGCTTCGAGCTTCCCCTCCGGCGGCCTGCGCGCGACCTTTGAGGCGCGCGGCTACAGCGCGTGGGACCCCACCGCCTTTGCCTTCATCAAGGACGGCAGCCTTTGCATCCCGACGGTGTTCTGCTCCTACGGCGGCGCGGCGCTGGACAAGAAGACCCCGCTGCTGCGCTCGAACGAGGCGGTCAGCCGCGAAGCGGTGAAGCTGCTGCATCTTTTCGACAGCCAGAAGGACGTCAGTAAGGTCACGCCGCAGGTCGGCCCCGAGCAGGAGTATTTCCTCATCGACCGCGAGCTGTACCTCAAGCGTGAGGATCTGCGGCTGTGCGGCCGCGCCCTCTTCGGCAGCAAGCCGCCCAAGGGCCAGGAGCTGGACGACCACTACTTCGGCGTCATCCGCCCGCGCGTGGCGGCCTTTATGAAGGAGTTGGACGAGGAGCTGTGGAAGCTCGGCGTGCTCTCCAAGACCAAGCACAACGAGGTCGCCCCCGGTCAGCACGAGATGGCCCCCATCTACTGCGACGCCAACACCGCCAACGATCAGAACCAGCTCGTCATGGAGACGATGAAGAAGGTCGCCGAGCGCCACGGCCTCGTCTGCCTGCTGCATGAAAAGCCCTTTGCCGGCGTCAACGGCTCCGGTAAGCACGTCAACTGGTCGCTCTCGACCGACACGGGCGAGAATCTGTTCTCCCCCGGCAAAACGCCCAGCCAGAACGCCGTGTTCCTGCTTTTCCTCGCCGCCTTTGTCAAGGGCGTGGACGAGTATCAGGAGCTGCTGCGCTGCTCCGTCGCCTTCGCGGGCAACGATCACCGTCTTGGCGCGCAGGAAGCGCCGCCGGCCATCATCTCCGTCTTCCTCGGCTCCGAGCTGCAGAGCATCATCGACGCCATCGTCGGTGAGAGCGACTATACCGAGACCGAGCGCAAGACGCTGCGCATCGGCGTGGACGTGCTGCCCTCCATCCCGCAGGACACCACCGACCGCAACCGTACCTCGCCCGTGGCTTTCACCGGCAACAAGTTCGAGTTCCGTATGCCCGGCTCCAGCCAGTCCATTGCCGGTCCCGTCACGGTGCTCAACACCATCATGGCGGAGGAGCTCAGCCAGTTCTACGCGTTGCTCAAGGAAGCGCCGGACTTCAACAAGGCGCTGCACGACCTTGTGCGCAAGGCGTTCATCGAGCATGGCCGCATCATCTTTAACGGCAACGGCTATGAGGAGGCGTGGGTCGAGGAGGCTGCGCGCCGCGGTCTTGCGAACCTGCGCAGCACCGCCGACGCCCTGCCGACCTATGTTCTGCCCAAGAACGTTGAACTGATGATGAAGCACGGCGTTTACACGAAGGAGGAAATGCTCTCCCGCCACGAGATCCACATGGAGAAATACCGCAAGGTCATCCACATCGAAGCGGCCACCATGGTCGATATGGTCCAGCATGAGATCCTCAACGCCGCCTCCGAGTATGAGAGCAAGCTCTGCGAGACGATGCTGCGCAAGCACGAGGCCGCGCCTGAGCTGCCCTGCCACGTCGAGAAGTCGCTGGCCAACTCCATCGGCATCCTCAACGACAAGCTGCTCGAGCAGACCGTGACGCTCAAGACCGCGCTGGAGACCGCGCCCGTCGGCGCCTCCGGCGAAGAGGAGATGCGCTATTACCACGACGTTGTTGCCGCCGATATGGACGCGGTGCGCGATACCGTCGACCGTCTCGAGACGCTGACCGCCGGCAAGTACTGGCCGTATCCGACCTTCTACGATCTGCTTTTCTCCGTTTGATCCCCAAAAGGAACGCTCTCTGAGCGTTCCTTTTGAAATGATTTTTCCAATTTATTTGTGTTGTGGAGGAGAACATGAAGTACATTTTTGTCACCGGCGGCGTGGTGTCCGGTCTCGGCAAGGGCATCTGCGCGGCGTCGCTCGGCCGCCTGCTGAAGCAGTGCGGGCTGCGCGTGAAGAACCAGAAATTCGACCCCTATCTCAATGTGGACCCCGGCACGATGAGTCCCTACCAGCACGGCGAGGTCTTCGTCACCGACGACGGCGCGGAGACCGACCTGGACCTCGGCCACTACGAGCGCTTCGTGGATGAGGCGCTGAACGCGAACGCTTCCGTCTCCTCCGGCAAGGTCTACTGGAGCGTCCTCAACCGCGAGCGGCAGGGCGGCTACCTTGGAGGCACGGTGCAGATCATTCCGCACGTCACCGACGAGATCAAGAGCCGCGTCTACGCCATGGACGACGGCGAGACCGACGTGTGCATCACGGAGATCGGTGGTACGGTGGGCGACATCGAGAGCCAGCCGTTCCTCGAAGCGATCCGTCAGGTCGCGGCGGAAAAAGGGAGAGGAAACGTCCTCTTTATCCACGTTCCGCTCATCGTCTCCATCCCCGGCAGCGGCGAGCTCAAGAGCAAGCCCACGCAGCATTCCGTCAAGGAGCTGCTCTCCCTCGGTATCCAGCCGGATATCCTCGTCTGCCGCACGGACAGCCCGCTGCCCGACGATGTGCGCCATAAGATCGCGCTGTTCTGCAACGTCGAGCCGGAATGCGTGATCCCGAACGTCACGGCCTCCACGCTCTATGAGGTGCCGCTGCTGCTTGAGGACGCCGGCCTCTGCCGCGAGGTCTGCCGCAAGCTCGGCTTTGACTGCGGCGAGCCGGATATGAAGGCATGGACGGCGCTCGTCGAGAAGATCAAGCACGCGCACAAGCAGGTGACCATCGCGCTCGTCGGCAAGTATACCGGTCTGCACGACGCTTATCTGAGCGTCGTTGAGTCGCTCTTCCACGCGGGCACGGCCTGCGACGCGCAGGTGACGATCCAATGGGTCGATTCCGAAACGCTGACGGCGGAGAATGTCGCCTCCGTTCTCGGCGGCTGCACGGGCGTGCTGGTACCCGGCGGCTTCGGCGACCGCGGCATCGAGGGCATGATCCTTGCCGCGCAGTACGCGCGCGAGAACGGCGTGCCCTATCTCGGCATCTGCCTCGGTATGCAGATCGCCGTCATCGAGTTTGCGCGCCACGCCGTCGGCTGGGCCGACGCGCACAGCGCGGAGTTCTCCTCCCTCACCGCGCACCCGGTCATCGCGCTGCTGCCCGACCAGATCGGCGTGACCGCCAAGGGCGGCACGATGCGTCTCGGCAAATACCCCTGCGTGCTCGGAGAGGGCACGAAGGCGTATGCCGCCTACGGCACACGCGAGATCTCCGAGCGCCACCGTCACCGCTACGAGTTCAATAACCTCTTCCGCGAGGAGCTTGAGCGCGCGGGCATGACCTTCTCCGGCACCTCGCCGGACGGCTCGCTCGTTGAGATCGCCGAACTGAGCGAACAGGATTGGTACGTCGGCTGCCAGTTCCACCCCGAATTCAAGAGCCGTCCCGACCGTCCGCACCCACTCTTCACCGGCTTTGTCGCCGCGGCGCTGCGCAAGGCGGGCAAATAATAGCGAAGGGGCGGAGCCGTATAGCTCAGCCCTCTGCATGAAAAAAGAGAACCGCCGCGCGGTTCTCTTTTGCTGTATTCAGCGGTTTTTCAGACGCTTGTCGCACTTGGCGGCGAGCTTCGTGCCGACGCTCTGGAAGAGCTGCACGAGCAGAATGAGCAGGATGACCGCCACGTACATCACGAGATATTTGTAGCGGTAGAAGCCGTAGTCGATGGCGATCTTGCCGAGACCGCCGCCGCCGATGATGCCGCTCATGGCCGAGTAGCCGAGGATGGTCGTGAGTGCGATGGTGAAGTTCTGCAGCAGAGAGGGGATGCTTTCGGGGATCATCACCTTGCAGATGATCTGCATGGGCGTCGCGCCCATGCTCTGCGCGGCCTCGATGATGTTGGGGTCCAGCTCACGCAGGCTGCTCTCGACGAGACGCGCGACGAACGGAAAGGCCGCGATGACGAGCGGAACGATGGTCGCCCTGGTGCCGACGGTCGTGCCGATGATGAGGCGCGAGAGCGGAAAGACCATGATCATCAGGATCAGGAACGGAATAGAGCGCAGCAGGTTGATAAGAACGTTCAGCACGCTCATCAGCCAGCGGGGAAGCGGCAGCACGCCGTCCCTTTCGCCCACCACGAGCAGCACGCCCAGCGGCAGACCGATCACGATGGCGAAGGCCGTGGAGAGAAGCGTAACATAGAAGGTTTCCCAGATGGCGGGGAGAAACTGCGTTTGCAGCGCTATGGTCAGCTCCTCGATGGACTCGGGAGAGAAAAGATTACTGTACACCGACGCTCGCCTCCTCGACCTGAAGATTTTCGATCCCGCTCAGAAATTCCCATGCACGGTCAAACTGCGCCGCGGGGACGCCGAGCAGCATACTGCCGTAGATCTCCTCCGAGAGCTTCTGCGTGCTGGCGGAAATGACGTTGGCCGCGATGTTCTCCTCCGTCGCGAGGCGGGCCACCAGCGGGATCGAGGTAGTCTTTGCGCTGCGGAAGATGAGGCGGATGCGGCGCTCCTGTGTGGGATCGGACACCGTGACGTCCGCGCCACCGGGGAAAACAAGGTGGCGCGCGGCGGCGGATTTCGGCGCGGAGAAGACGGTGGAAACGAGACCGTCCTCCACCACCTCGCCGTCGTCCAGAATGGCGACATGGTTGCACACGCTCTTCACCACGCTCATCTGGTGCGTGATAATGACGACCGTGATGCCGAGCTTTTTGTTGATGTCGCCGATGAGCTCAAGGATCTGGCGCGTCGTCTTGGGGTCGAGCGCGCTGGTCGCTTCGTCGCACAGCAGAACCTTGGGGTTCGTCGCCAGCGCGCGGGCAATGGCGACGCGCTGCTGCTGACCGCCGGAGAGCTGCGCGGGATAGGCCTTCGCCTTGTCGGGCAGGCCGACCGTCTCCAGAAGCTCCTGCGCGCGAGAAGCCGCCTCACGGCGGCTGACCCCGGCAAGCTCCATCGGGAAGCAGACATTATCCAGGCAGTTCCGCTGCATGAGCAGATTGAAGCGCTGGAAGATCATGGTAATGTCGCGCCGCGCAGCACGGAGCTGCGCGGGCGACATGGTATCCAAACGTTTTCCGTTGACGATGACCTCGCCGGAGGTGGGGCGCTCGAGCATATTGATGCAGCGCACCAGCGTGCTCTTGCCGGCGCCGCTCATGCCGATGATGCCGTAAACGTCACCGTCCGGAATGGTCAGGGAGATATCCTTGAGGGCTTCCACCCGCCCACCGGCGGTCTCAAAGACTTTGCTGACGTGCTTGAGTTCGATCAAGGAATTCTCCTCCTTTCTTTTATCTTACTTCAGGGCGTCCAGCGTGGTCTGCTTGCCGCCGTAGAGACCCATGGGCTCGACGTGAATGGCAGCGACGGAGACGATGTGGGTGCCGTTTTCCTTGTTGAAGTCATCAAGATAGGGGGTGTGCTGGAAGTAGTTGGCGTCCACGGTGCCGTCCTCCACGACGGTGTTGGGCACAACGTAGTCGTTGTAGGTCTGAATGTCGAGGGTGATGTCCTTTTCGGCAAGGATCTCCTTGGCGACCTCGAGGATCTCGGCGTGGGGCGTGGGGGAGGCGGCGACGGAGATGGTCTGACCCGCGAGCGCAGCATAGTCAACACTGGCGTCGTAGCCGTCGCCCGGATTTTCGACGGTGCTCACGACCGCACCGTCATACTTCTCGGCGATGTAATCGGCGACCTGCTGGCTCTCGAGCGCGGCGACCAGAGCCTTGACCTTGTCGCTGGACTCGTTGCCTTCCTTGACGGCGAGGATGTTGGCGTAAGCGGAGGCGGAGCCTTCAATGGCCAGAGAATCCTTGACAGGATTCAGACCGGCGTTGATGGCGTAGTTGGAGTTGATGACGGCGTAGTCCACATCCTTGAGGATGTTGGGGATCTGCGCGGCTTCGGTCTCAACGATCTCGACGTTGTGGGGATTCTCGGCGATGTCGTTCTTGGTGGCGGTGATGCCGGCGCCGTCCTTGAGCTTGATGATGCCGTTGGCTTCGAGCAGCAGCAGGGCGCGGGCTTCGTTGGTGGTGTCGTTGGGGACTGCGATCTGAATGGCGGCGTCGGCCTTTTTGCCGCAGCCGGAGAGAATACCGAGGGCGAGAACTGCCGCGAGGGCAAGAGAAATGAGCTTTTTCATGATTTTATTCTTCCTTTTCTTGATTTTGATATTATTTGAATGATTTTTGATGCGACGATCCGCGGTCACATTCGACCGCTCATGCGGGAACACGAACCATGCGGACACATTCGCTCTTTCAACAGCTTGAGCATCGTGTTTGACCTCCTTTGCTTGGGACGCTGTTAGTTATACACGATGCTTCGCCATTTGTCCAATACGCTATAAGGATAATGAGTTATAGGTGCAAACTATAGCATAGTGCGTTTCATATACTCCAATGGCATAATATCGAGACATATATTGACGATATGAACAAAACAGGATGGTATCAGTTGGATAAACCGCCCTGTGCCGCGTGAAGAAATTCCTGCATTTTCTCGATATACAGCTTGCCGACACTGCTGAGGATCTGGTTTTTCTTCACGATATAGCCGACCTTCATCACGCCGTTGATGGGGCTGTCGTCCGAAAGGGGAATGACGCGGTAGTCCCCGCCGTTGAGCTCTTCGCACACGATGCCCGAGCAGAGCGTGTAGCCGTAGAGCCCGACCATCAGGTTGACCATCGTGGCGCGATCGTTGACCTTGACGGTCTGAGAGTAGTCGTTCATGGACGACAGCTCCTCGGAAAAGTAGAAGGAGTCGTTGCCGCCCTGCTCAAAGGAGAGGAAGGGGTAATCGCTCAGCTCCTCGCCGTGGATCTCCGTGCGGTCGGCGAGCGGGTGGTTTTTCCACAGAAAGACGTAGGACTTGCAGTCCATCAGCTCGTGGAACTCAATGTCGTTCGCGCGGAGGATCTTCGTGATGACGTTGCGGTTGAAGTCGCTGAGGTAGAGGATGCCGATCTCGCTGCGCAGGCTTGCGACGTCGTCGATGACCTCGCGCGTCTTGCTCTCGCGGATGGCGAAATCGTATTTGGCGGTATCGAAGCTCTTGGCCATCTCCACGAAGGCCTTGACCGCGAAGGAATAGTGCTGCGTCGTCACGCCGAACTTCTTTTTCAGCTCGTTGGGATGCGCGTACTTCTCCGCCAGCGTCTCGTACTGGTGGTAGACCTGACGGGCATAGTCGATGAACTCCTGCCCGTCGTTCGTCAGCGTCACGCCGCGTCCGCTGCGGTGGAAGATGGTGATGCCGAGCTCACGCTCCAGCTCCTGCATCGCGCCGGTGAGCGAGGGCTGGGCGATGTAGAGCCGTTCCGCCGCCTTGTTCATCGAGCCGGTCTCGGAAATGACGATGGCATAGTGGAGCTGTTGAAGCGTCATGGGCGTATTCCTCCGTGTACAGAATGAAGAAAGTATAGCATACGGGCGGACAAAATTCAAGCGCGGCGGGCGCTGTGCTTGAATTCCTACAAAGTATATGGTATTATAGAGAAAAAACATAAAAACGGAAGGTGAGCCTATGCGTATCTCGACCAAGGGACGCTACGCGCTGCGCCTGATGCTCGACCTTGCGGAGCATCAGGGAGACGGCTGCGTATCGCTCAAGGACGTTGCCCAACGGCAGGATATCTCCAAAAAATACCTCGAGCAGATCGTTCCGACGCTCAGCCGCGCCGGCTTCCTGCTCACGAACCGCGGCTATCAGGGCGGCTACCGGCTGGCCCGCCGGCCGGAGGACTACACCGCGCGGGACATTCTGCGCCTGACCGAGGGAAGTCTTGCCCCCGTGGCCTGCCTGGACTGCGAGGTCAACACCTGCCCGCGCAGCGCGAATTGCCCGACTCTCCCGCTCTGGCAGGGCCTGGACCGTGTGATCGAGGATTATCTCGCGGGCGTCACGCTGCAGGATCTGATCGACCGCCAGCGCGAGCACAGCGGCGACGACTATGTGATCTGAAAAAAGTAGGCGGCTGCCATCGGCAGCCGCCTACTTTATAGTCAAGCCGTTACGGGCGCATGGTCGGGAGCAAAATTCGGCTCCCTTCATCCTGCTCCATGCCGCTCTGTAAGGCTTCAAATCCTGCACAATTCTCGGTTCGTGAAACTTTTTTCATTCGTCTCGTGTCCTCTTGTGCCGTCCTTCTCGCTTCAAAAGTTGTAGAAAAGTTGTAGAAAGTTGTAGTGCGCCTGTTATGGCATATCGCTGGCACAGGAATGGCAGAAAACTGCTGTGTTTCTCAGGATGCTGTTCTACCATGAACTCTATATAAAGAACGGCTTGATCGTTTAACCGCAGACGCATACATTATTATATAATAACCTTCAAGTCCATCCAAGTCAACGATTTTATCGAAACATTTTATTACTTTTATTACCCCGCCTTTAATACATAATACATAAATAAAGAGGAGACTGTCATGCCAGAATACCAACTTCAAATCAAACAAGTGGTAGATTACCCACGATGCCGGATTTATCGTGAGTTCATCCACAAACTGATCAACGACCGGAGCATCCGCATAAACGGAGGCTCCGGCCTTTTTCATTTTACTGTACTTTGCAGCTATGCAAACTTCCGCACCTCATATCGCCGTATTGACGGGATCAGTTATACAGTCTCGCCCGGCGAATGGGTCTGCACCGTCAAGGAACTGTCTTGCTGGTTCCGCACCCGCTTTCATCGGCAGGCGCTGTCCATGCTGGATACCCTTCAGAAGCAGCACTTGATTTCCTATACACTGCTGGGCCGTGGCAATGTAGTCAAATATAAAATCCTCCACTGGGCCCGTCACAATTCCGCACTGGAGTACAATGCCCCATGCCAAAAGGATACCGGTTTTTTCTTCCTTCCAGTCTCTGTTGCCCTGGAACTGGTCAGCTCTGCCCGCTGCTCTGAAATGGACATCGTTCTGGATCTGTGGGTATCCGCTGTCTACAACGATACGCAGGTGCAGGGGTCAGAGGTCGGTCCGGTAGCCTATTTTCGCAATGGTACAGGAAACCCGTTGGTCAGCTATACCGAACTCTCCTGCCGCTGGGGGCTGTCACGCGCTACCGTATGCCGGATACTGAAAAAGCTGGACGGTCTTGGGTATATCTCTATCATGTCGTTTCCCGGCCGGCATGGAAGCGTGATCTACCTGCAGAACTACCTGTCCACCATGTTTGAGATTTCCGATGTTTTAATCGACAAGGAGGAAGTTGCCATGACCTTAAACATTCATCTGGAGCTTCCGGAAACTGCTGAAACCGAAGAGAGCCATTCCATCTCTGAGCATGAGGTCATTGTTTCGGATGCACTTTCCAGCGTTTCAAAATCGCACATTGAAACGATACTCCGCAAGATGGCTGACATCCTATCTACGCAAGGGATTTCCTGCTTTTCTTGCCCGCTCTCCCGCTATAAGTTATATCCCTTATCGGACGACTGCTGGGAAGAGTTGATTCCACGTGCGCGAGGGAAATCCACAGCCCACTTTGGTCTGACCATCCTCTGCGGCACAAACACTTCAATCGCCACTTTTGAACTTACACTCACTCCCTTTGAGGAGCACGAAAATAGGAGGAACCTGAAATGAGAAAATTTGTTGAACCTGATGTTGCTGATAATCCCCTGTACCATGATACCTGGAAACTGCTGAAAAAATACCGGGATGTTGTGTGGAGCCTGGAGCTTTCTGTCCAGCATGTCCGCACCAAGTTTGAGATCGAGTATGGCACCTCCATCGAGGATTTTCTGGATTCAGTCTATCTGGCTGGCGCTGATCTGGCCGGAAGCGACATCGAGCACCATGCCAAATGCATTGAACGCAGCCACAAAATGCTCAAGCTGCTGGATTCCGCAGTCGAATTGCTGCGTACCAAGCACAAAAACGGTGAGGCATATTACTGGCTGCTGTACTACTCCTTCCTCTCGCCGCAGCAGCTCAAAAATGTTGAGGAAATCATCGAGACCCTACGACCGCATATTCGTGACATCAGTTTCAGAACCTACTACCGCAAACGCCGGGAAGCTATTGAAGCCCTCAGTTCTGTCCTTTGGGGCTATACCTCCAAGGACAGTTTAGACATGCTGGAGCAGTTCTTCCCAGAGCCAAAATCATCTTCCGGACAATCGGGCAAATAATTGGCACAATTCGGGAACAAAATTGGCATGGTTCTGCTCTTTCAGTGTAAATACCGATGTGTTAAACTGAATATGCTCAAACTTGCACCCAAAACCGAACAGGACAGTAACAGCACCTTTCAGCAGGGTGCTTTTTTGCTGCCCAGATGGCCGCCCAGCCATTTGAAAGCCCACATTTGTTTTGACAGGTGTGGGCTTTTCTGTTCCCTATTGAGCATCAAAAAATCATTCAGAATTGGAGGATCGCAAATTGAAGAAAACGAAAACCCCTCAAACTCCGCAGCTTCAGGAGCCGGATACCCAGTCCAAGCGCAGGCTTTCGCTGCCCAAAGTGGCTTACAGCGCCTTCCTGTGTGTGATGATGTCCATGATGTTCTGCCAGCCGGCTTATGCGGCAACAGATGTATGGACCAAGGCCAAAGAGATCATGCAGGATGTATACACCCAAATCCTTGCCATCTCCACTATCGCCGCCATCGTCACTGCTTCGGTAGCCTTGCTACTCATGAACTTCTCCCGTTCCGGACGGACGGTGGATGAAAGCCGCGCCTGGCTCAAACGAATCTGTATCACCTGGGCTATCCTCAATGGCTTGGGCTTTATCATGGCGTATGTGACGCCGCTCTTTAGTGGCGGACAATGGACAGGCTGATTGACCGTCTGACTGCTCGCCGGAAAGGAGGCTTGCATTTATGGGCATTTTAGACGGCATAGTGGAATGGATCGCAGAACAGGTAATGGCCGGTCTTGATCTGGTGACCACATCGGTTTTGGGTGCGCTGGGCTGTGATATGGCTGTATTTCTGCGTTATTTTCCCGCAGCAGAGACTATGTACTCTGTTTTCGTGGCTCTGGCAATCGGGATCATCCTGCTCAACTGGGTCTGGCAGTTATTCAAAAACTTCGGTCTTGGCGCAGGTGTGGAAGCAGAAGACCCGGTAAAGCTGAGTATCCGTTCCGTTATTTTTATCCTGCTGACGCTCTTTTCAGATGAGATCGTCAATATTGTTCTTACCATCGGCGGCACCCCCTACCACTGGATCATGGAGTCCGACCTTCCTGCATTAAGCTTTGCAGACTTCAATTCCGTGATGCTGGTCATCATCGGTGTGTGTGCCAATGGGGCTGTGGCGCTGATTACCTTGATTTTGGTTCTCATCCTCGCCTGGAATTACCTAAAACTTCTGTTCGAGGCAGCCGAACGGTATGTGCTGCTCGGTGTACTGGTCTACACGGCTCCCGTGGCTTTTTCTATGGGCGCCAGCCAAACCACAGCAAACATCTGGAAATCCTGGTGCCGGATGCTTGGCGGTCAAATTTTCCTATTGGTCATGAACGCCTGGTGCCTGCGCCTGTTCACAAGCATGGTGGGGTCCTTCCTTGCGAACCCGCTTTCGTTGTAAGGAGGTCTTATCCTTGAAGAAACTCAAAAAATTTTTATTTGCGGCCTTTACAGTCGCAATTCTCTCCTGCCTGCTCTGCCAGCCGGCTTTTGCCGCTATCTCCGAAAGCGATGTGCAGGCTCAGGTAGACGCTGTGGGAAAAGAAGCCGTTTCCGGCAATGTGTTTATCTGGTTTCTCTGTGCTATCGGCTTTCTCAAAGTCGGCCAGAAAATCGATTCCTTCCTCTCCAGTCTTGGTGTCAATGTAGGACATACCGGCGGCAGCATGTTGGCTGAGGCTATGATTGCTGCCAGAGGCATCGGCGGCATCAAGAACTTTTCCAGTCACCACTTTGGCGGCGGGAGGAACAGCAGTTCCACCAATGTCAACACAAACGGTGGTAAAGGCAGCGGCGGCTTTGGAGCAGGGTTTGCCAGCGGCGGTCTTGCTGGAGTGGTGAGCCGAAAAGTCACAAACAGCGCCATCAAAACAGCCACCACAACTCCCGGCTCCAAGCCCTCCGGTCTTGGCAGTCTTTTAGGCGATGCTGCAGCCGGAGGGATCGGCGGCCATATGTACGCTTCTTCCGTCAGTAAGGGCGGCAATTTTGCCAACAATGTAATCGGCAGCGTAGCCACGGGCAGTATCAGCCAGATGGGTTCCATTTCCGGTGAAAAAGCCGCCGAAGCCCTGCACTCTTACATGGGATATGCGGCACTGGAATCCGGAGCTGAAAATGTTCCGACCTTCCAAAATGTCGAAATCGGCGGCGGCCGCATCACCGGCACAGAAGTGACTGCGGAACATCCCGAAGGCATCTCCTTTGGTATGTACCACGCAGACCAATATGTTGCCCCGGAAGGCCAGTACACCACCGTTCATGCCGTGGATGGCACAGCATGGTATAAGCAGTACGCTGTGGATGCTGTTGACAAATCGCCCTATATGGCTCCTGACGGTTCTATCGCCTTCAACGAGTCCATTGTCAAAAAGCTGCCTCCAGCCCCGAGGAGAAAGGACAAGATATAAATGCCAGAAGATCAAAAAAGCAGTTTTTCCGAAGCTGTGGAGACCGGTGCCTCCGCAGCGCATACCATCCGCGGCGCAATCAAAACCGGAAAAGCTATTTCCTCCGCTGCCAAAGGCGCTGCCGCAGGCGGTCCTTACGGTGCAGTTGCAGGCGCAGTGTGGGCAGGTCGGAAGCATATCGGAAAAATCATTGTGGCAGTCATTGCCCTGCTTATGCTGCCGGTATTATTTGTTCTCATGCTCCCCGGTCTTATTTTCGGCGGACTGACCAATGCCTTTTCGCCATCTGACCCCGAAATTCCGATTTTGAATAGCGAAACAGCGATTATTGAGAACGCCAACGAGATCACCTTTACCCTCAACGGCATCTTGGGCGAGGCACTGGATGATGTACTTGCCCGGATCGAAGCTGACTTTGCGGCATCGGGAGCCGACCATATGGAGGTCAAAAATGCCTATTCCGGCGGTCCCATTTATAACGCCAACCTGTTTATCTCTCAGTATTGTGCGGCCAAAGACAAGGATTTTGAAAGCATTTCTCTGAATGACCTTGCCGCCACCCTGCGGGAAAACAAGCAGCATCTATATTCCTACACCAGCAAGCAAGAGATTCGTGAGAACACCATGACTGATCCGGAGACTGGGGAAGAAACAACGGTGTCCGAAACATGGATGGTCTATACCGTCCGTTACAACGGTGAGTCCTATTTTTCTGATGTTGTATTCCAGCTTACCGATGACCAAAAGGAGCTTGCATCTGATTACGCTTCCAACCTAAGCCTGTTCTTGGGCGATGGTCTGCTGCAAAATCTGGAAGCGTGGACCGGAAACAGCATCACTGCTCTGGGCGATGTTACTTTCACTGACGGGATCACACCTGTTGTTTACTACAATCAACTGGATGAACGCTATGCCGGTAAAGCATATGGTACGGACAATATTGGCGGTTATGGCTGCGGCCCTACCGCTATGGCAATCGTAGTGTCCTCTCTGACGGACGATATGGTTGACCCTGTGGAGATGGCCGAGTGGTCTTACAACAACGGCTACTGGTGTAAAAGCAGTGGTTCTTACCATGCACTGATCCCTGCCGCCGCCGGGGAATGGGGGCTTCCGGTTTCCGGCTGTACCACTGCGGAACCACAGCGCATCACAGACGCACTGGCTAATGGTAAACTGGTAGTAGCAATCATGTCTGAAGGCCACTTTACCTCTTCCGGTCACTTCATTGTCCTGCGTGGCGTAAAAGACGGCAAGATCATGGTGGCTGACCCTGCCAGTTACACACGGAGCGAACAGCTCTGGGATCTGTCCATTATCTTAAATGAGGCCAGCCGGCGCGCTGGAGCTGGCGGTCCGTTCTGGATTATCGGCTGATGTGCCCGCCCGGCTTCGGAAACGAGGTTAATCATGAATCATAAAATCGACCGAGATACCTACATAATACCACCGAATTTCATCGAGTCAGGCACCTTCTTCGGTGGTATGTTCAAAGCCCGCAATGTGATTGAAGCCGGCATCCTGGCATTTGCCATTGGTGTGCCGGTTTTTTCATTGCTCCCTCTTGGCCTGACTGCCCGTATCATCGCTTTGTGCCTGACCGCACTGCCAGCAGCATTGGTGGCGCTTATCGGAATTTCCGGTGAGAGCCTTTCCTCTTTTCTGCTGATTTTCATAAAGTACCTGCGAAACCGCCGCATTGTAGGCGGTAACAGCGCAGAAGATGCGGTTCCTGCGGCAGAGCATGGCGGCAAACATATTAAAAAAAAGGCACACAAGCCCGATAGGGCTCCCAGGCGGTCACGGCGCTCCGGCAGAGAGGATTTCCCAGCGGAGTTTGATGAAGTTCGCGGCTACGAAATTCGCCAAAAACTCCGTCCTGTGAAAAAGCAGAAGCCTGCCAAGGAGAAGAAAGCCGCCAAGCAAAAAAAGAAGGTCTCCAAAGAGCGCAAAGTAAAACGCCCTATCCGCACTCAGGATCCGAAGCCCGCCTACCTTAACCCGGTAGCAGATTATCTGCCGATTTCCAAAATTGAAAACGGCATCATCTACACAAAGGACCACCGCTATGTCAAGGTCGTCGAGGTAGTACCCATCAATTTTATGCTGCGCAGCGCCCAGGAACAGCGGAACATCATCTATTCCTTTGTCTCCTACTTGAAAATCAGCCCCATCAAGCTGCAAATCAAGGTACTGACACGCCGGGCAGAGATCAACCGCCATCTGGATACCGTTCGGAAGGAGATGGAACAGGAGACCAATGAACAGTGTCTGCTCATGCAGGAAGACTACCTCCAGTTCGTTCAGCAGATCGGTTCCCGTGAGGCAATTACCCGACGTTTCTTCCTGATTTTTGAATATGAGCCGTGGAGCAACACCAAGCGCTCTGATGAAGAAGGCGAGGCAATCAATGCCCTGCAAAGTGCAGTCCATACTGCTACCAACTACCTCCGTCAATGCGGTAACGAGGTCATCGTTCCGGAAAACTGGGATGAGTTTACCGTAGATGTCCTCTATAACCTGCTCTGCAGAAATGAAAGTGCTGTAAAGCCGCTCTCCGTCCGGGCACAGGAGGTTGTGGCTGAGTACCTTGCCAAAGGGCGCGACAGTGAGATCGACCATATCCCTGCCACCGAATTCTGTGCGCCAAAAAGCATTGACTTCACGCATGGTCACCATATCTGCATTGACGGTCTGTATTATGCTTATTTGCTGGTGCCCTCTGATGGCTACAAAACGCAGGTTCCAGCCGGCTGGCTCAGTCTTATCGTCAATGCCGGTGATGGGATCGATATGGATATGTTCCTCTCCCGTCAGCCCAAAGAAACCATCATCCAGAAAGTCGGACAGCAGCTGCGTATCAACCGTTCCAAAATCAAGGATGCCAGCGACACCAACACCGACTTTGATGACATTGATGGCGCGATCCGAAGCGGGTACTTTCTCAAAGAGGGCCTTGCCAACAACGAGGACTTCTACTACTTGAATCTGCTGATTACCATTACTGCCTCCAACGAGGAAGACTTGGAATGGAAGGTCAGCGAAATGAAAAAGCTCCTGCTCTCACAGGACATGAACGCCTGCACCTGCCATTTTCGGGAGGAACAGGCGTTTTTATCTGCCCTGCCATTGGTGGCAATGGAAAAGAAACTGTATGAGCGGGGTAAGCGCAACCTGCTGACAGGCGGTGCCGCAAGCTGTTATCCCTTTACATCCTATGAGATGTGTGATGATAACGGTATCCTGCTGGGCGTCAACAAGTACAACAGTTCCCTTATTATCGTGGACATCTTCAATTCTGCGGTCTATAAGAACGCCAATATGTCGATCCTTGGCACGAGCGGAGCCGGCAAAACCTTTACCATGCAGTTGATGGCGCTGCGAATGAGGCGGAAAAATATCCCCATTTTCATTGTTGCGCCCCTAAAAGGCCATGAATTCCATCGCGCCTGCTCCAATGTGGGCGGCTCCTTTATCCAGATTTCACCGGCCAGTCCCCACTGCATCAATGTCATGGAGATTCGTCGGGTAGACCGCTCGGTGAATGAACTTCTGGACGGTCCAGGCATCCAGTTATCTGAACTTGCAGCAAAGATCCAGCAGCTCCACATATTTTTCAGTCTGCTGATCCCCGATATGTCTCACGAGGAACGACAGCTTTTGGACGAAGCCCTTGTTCGTACCTATAACACAAAAGGCATCACTCATGATAATGCCTCTTTGGAAGACCCCGCAAAACCCGGCCAGTACCGTGAAATGCCGGTGCTTGGTGACCTGTACGAAATTTTGAAAACCTCCAAGGAAACGATGCGCATGGCCCACATCCTAAATCGTCTGGTAAACGGAAGCGCCAGCACCTTCAATAAGCAGACCAATGTTCGGCTCGACAACAAGTACACTGTTTTGGATATTTCCTCCCTCACCGGAGACCTGCTCACCGTAGGTATGTTTGTGGCGCTGGACTTTGTTTGGGACAGAGCCAAAGCCGACCGTACAGAAGAAAAAGCCATCTTCATCGATGAGTGCTGGCAGCTTCTATCCGGCGCCGGTGCTGCTGGTGTAAGATTGGCCGGCGATTTTCTTTTGGAAATTGCCAAAACCATACGCGGTTACGGCGGCGCCTCGATTTTTGCAAGCCAGGATCTTGCCGATTTCTTTGACCTTGACGGCGGCAGATTTGGTAAGGGCATCATCAACAACTCCAAGACCAAGATCATTCTGAATCTGGAGGACGACGAAGCCCAGCGGGTACAGGAAGCCCTGCACCTGTCCGATGCTGAAACAATGGAGATCACCCACTTTGAAAGAGGTCACGGTCTGATTTCTACCAATAACAACAATATTATGGTGGAGTTCAAAGCCAGCCCTCTGGAAAAGGATCTGATCACTACCGACCGCCGCGAGCTGCGTGAAATCGTAGAGCGAAAACGCCGTGAACAATCCACATCTGCCGAACAGCAGATATAACAATTTGAAAAGCGAGGTGATTCCCATGTGCAACTTTCCTGCCAGACGCCGCTATGCGTCTGCTTTGCGTCTGTATTACGCCTAAAAGCCAGTTTTGCCAGCCAGATCATCTTTTTGGCTTACACTGACTGGCTTTCCTTCCTATTTAATGCGTCTTGAATACGCCTATATTACGCCATTGGAGGTGATACCCATGAAGACCAGGGCTGAAATCTATGGAAATGAAGCTGCGGCTCTGCTGCGGATCGTCACGATGTATCCCGGTCTCAATATGCAGCAGCTTCTTTGCTTTCACCCTGGCAAAGAAGAAATCATCAAGACCCTGCTCTCCCATCTGCAAAAGCAGGGCCGTATTTTTCAAACTGATACAGGCGGTTACTTTCCGTCTGGTTGGGCAGCAAAATCGGACAGCTCCCTGATACGGGCTGCCTGGGTACTCTTGGATTTTATCGGGCAGGTGGAATACCATGCTCCCGGTGATTTTCCGGTCAAGCTTATCTTCTTTGCAAACGGTGAACTATACGAAATCGTCTACGCAGCTTCCGGCCAGGAGGCCCTGATCAACCATGCGCTTCGGGATGACCGCAGCGGTGGACGCCGCATCATTTTGGTCGATAATCCGGAAGACATTCGCCGCATTGACTGCCCTGGCATTTCCGGTTTCTGCACCGTGGATGCAGCGGGCCAGGTGCATTACTTTAAGAAAACAGGAGGAACTTGATTGGAACGAAAAATCATCTCACACCGAATCGGAAGCATTCTTGATGATATATCCCGTTTGAGCAATGCTCTTTACGCGATGGATACCACGGATATTCAGCGCTATCCGGACAACTATGAAGTCTTATCCACTGATGCCGCCCTGCGGGCAGAGAAAATTGCCTGCAGGCTGCGGCATTTGATATATTCCAGCACCACCATCCGCAAAGGCGATTACCTGACATCCGCCGGTATTGTACACGGAATTGAGGTTGTCTATGAGGACGGTGTACTGGAGGTCACCCTGCCCGGTCTGCTCCCAAAACGCAAGCAGAGGCAAAACGCTGAGTTTCTGCTCGACCCGTTCTACTTCTCATTGGAGCAATACGCCAAAGAGCATCCCATGCCTCGCTTCAGCGATTGTGTGGTGTGCTTTACGCAAGTTTATGACCAGTGCCTTCCCACCCGGCGTATCCGTGACTACGACAATCTGGAAGAAAAGCAGCTTCTGGATGTCCTCTCCACCTTCGTCATGGCTGACGATACCGGCCTGCTCTGCGATGCCTACAACACCGCTGCGCTGGGCGAAAAGGACTGTACCAGAATCAGTGTCATGGAAAAAAAGCGGTTTCCCACCTGGCTTGCTGAGCATGAAAACACCCTAAAATCCATCTCGGATTTTTGAGCATTTTCAGCCATTGCTTGTCCGACCTGCCGCAACACCGTATTTCGCCCCGGATTTCGGGGCTTTTTTCTGTCGTTACACCACGGATTTTTACCGAAGTTCCTTGCAGTCTCGGTAAAAGCCACACACCACAAGGAGGTGATCACTTGGGAAATTCCCACAGCCAGACACGATGGCGTACAGGCTTCTCTCTCTGACTGCCATCTCCGGCGAGTTCCCCACAGACCAGCTTAACAGACTTCCCGGCAGTCCATATTATCTGGAGTCTGTTGTCACTGCACTGAAAAAAGACGGGCTGCTGCGTACCTATTACCGGGATAAACTGCGCGGCTACCGTCTGGGGCCGCGAGCCAAAGCCACTCTACTGGATAGCCGACCGGACAGGTTTGCCAGCTACCTGACGGGAGATACCGACACCAACCGTTTGAAATGCGAAATTGACCGAAGACTCCGGCTACACCGCCTGGCAGAAACCTATATGACCATGGATAATGCGGGTGTATGTGTGTATCGGGATGAAAAACCGGCAATTTTTGCGCCGGAGGGTTACGCTGGCGGCAGGATTGTCTATCCTGCTTTTTTCAGTTCCAGAGAAGTGAAAGAAATGGGGATCGACACCACGAAGATCCGCAGTTCCCGCTCCACTGGAATACTCCTTGCGCCCTCCGGCATCTTCGTGACCTACAACAGCAGCAGCGCCCTGATGAAGTGGCGCTACAAATCGGAAATGCGGGTCAAGGCATTGATTTGGAGCGTAATCTGCCAACAGCGCCTGTCCCCACAGTTTCGCCATGAGGATGTTCATGGACTGATTCTGGGCAACAGCATGGATCTGGCTTACCAGATTTTGACCAGCACTGGAGGACGCAAACATGATTTCTTCATGCTGGATGGCAGCTATGAGCATTTTCTTTATCTTACCAACGACCATCAGGGGGAGGTGATACTTGCACTGCTGTGCGACCCTGGGAAAACTGCGGAGCTGGATCGCATTCTGCTCCAAGGTCTTACTGCGAAGCAGCCCGGACTGGCTATTGAGCATGACGGCATTTCACCGGATGGCTCACCAGTCCTATTTGGCTATTTCTGCGATCTGCCCCGTATCGCACGCTTTAACACCTCTCTCGAACTATCCGAGCGCCCGGGCACACTGATCTGCTTTGACTTCCAGGCAGAGGTACTTCGCAGCTACTGCGGTTCCCGGGTGCGCTTCCAGACCATTGACTTCACAAAATTCGAGGGGAGGTTGTTCCCATAAACAAGAAAAAACTGATCGTGAGCCTGATTGCAGCGCCCTTTGCCATTCTTGCAATCCTATACGCAGGCGGCTTTCTGGCACAGCTTTTGGGTAACTATGCAACCTGGAAACATGGCGGCGGTATTCCCGGCGATGGTACTTCACCGCTGGCCGCTTCGCCCGACTTCCTTCTCTGCCTTTCCTCTGTGCTCCGACCGCCTTATGGCGTGTATGGCATTTTGATCTGCATTGGCTTGTTAGCAGTGCTGCTCATCATGGTCATGCGCATGGGATATGGTGATGCCGGCGAGTATGATGAAGACCGTAATTTCTCCTACTCCGCCAAAGGCACTTATGGCACCTCCGGCTGGATGTCCCGCAAAGAGATGTCCGGCGTACTGGATCTGGTGCCCGACCTGCGTAAGCACAAGGGCGTTGTACTGGGTATGCTGGATGGAAAAGCAGTCTGCATACCGGAAGATACCAGAATCAACAGCAATCTGGCAGTCTACGGCGCCAGTGGTTCCATGAAAACCCGTTCGTTTTGTATGAACCGTATCCTTCAGGCCACTGTCCGAGGCGAAAATGGCGCCGGAGAATCGCTGATCATCTGCGATCCAAAATCGGAATTGTACGAGAAGTCAAGCGAATTTCTCCGCAGCCGGGGCTATTGTGTCAAGGTATTCAACCTCGTTTCGCCTGAAAACTCAGATTCCTGGTGCTGCCTTGCCGAAGTTGAGGGGCAGGAACTCATGGCCCAGCTTTTTGTAGATGTCATCATCAAAAACACCACGAACAACGGCAAGAGCGACCACTTCTGGGATGCCTGCGAGATGAATCTGCTCAAGGCTTTGGTACTGTATGTGGATCAAGGCTATGCGGAAGAAAACCGCAACATTGGCGAAGTCTACCGGCTGCTGACTCTCAATGGGGAATCCCAGCTTGACACATTGTTCGAGGCGCTTCCTTCCACGCACCCTGCCAAAGCACCCTACAGCCTGTTCAAGCAGGCCAGCGACACAGTGCGAAGCGGCGTGATTATCGGTCTGGGCAGCCGCCTGCAGGTATTCCAGTCTGAGCTGATCAAAAAAATTACCGCTAAGAATGAGATCGATCTGGAGCTTCCGGGTCAGCAGCCCTGTGCCTACTTCCTCGTTACCAGCGACCAGGACAGCACCTTTGATTTTCTGGCCTCGCTGTTTCTATCTTTCTGCTTCATCAAACTGGTGCGATATGCAGACCACAACTGCGAGGGCGGCAAACTGCCTGTGCCTGTCCATATCCTTGGGGAAGAACTGACAGCGTGCGGCACGATCCCCGACCTCTCCCGCCGGCTCAGCGTAATACGCTCCCGGAATATCTCCATGTCCTGTGTGTTCCAAAATCTCGCAGGATTGCAGAACAGATACCCGCAGAATTTGTGGCAGGAGATCATTGGAAACTGTGACGCGCAGTTGTTTTTAGGCTGTACAGACCAGCTTACTGCCGAATTTATTTCTGCCAGGACAGGGCTTGCCTCCGTAGCAGTATCCAGTAAGTCCAAACAGCTGGGCACCTGGCGTATCTCCAACTATACACCGGAGTTTCGTGAGACCTCCGGTGTTGGAAAACGCCCTGTACTTACTCCTGATGAAGTCCTGCGGCTCCCGCTGGATCAGGCACTCATCATCATCCGCGGCAAGAAGGTTCTGCAGGTAGACAAAATGGATTACTCCAAACACCCGGAAGCCAAGTACCTGCGTTCCTGCAAAGCATCTGCCCATGTACCGGAATGGCGCCGCTTGGAAGAAGAAGCCGCCAAAACACCGCAGCCCGCGCCGAAACCGGCTCCTGCAGCAAAGAAACCGGCAAAGCGCAAAGCTACCAAACCGGCATCCCCCACGGATAAATCACCCAAAGAGGCTCCGACCCCCAAATCTGCCGGTACGCCGGAAGGCATTATCACCACAGACAAGGATTCCATCCTGTCTTAAACAAAACTATCAAATTCATAGGAGGTTTTAATCTATGGCAACCAAGAAAAAAGAACTGCTGGAACAGGAAGCTCCTGTTACCGAAACCGTTATGTCGGAAGGCGAAACTCTGCCGGCCGATACCGCTCAACCTGAATCCCTCCCTGCTGACGCTGGCGATGGTCTGGATTTGAACGAACTGCTGGGGCAGATGGATCAGCCCCCGGAAGACACCTCTGCCGAAGATATGGCTGAAGATCCCCTTCCTGAACTCACCGAGGAGGAAATGTTCGGGGATACGCCTGCTGAAACAGACGATCAAAGCGCTGCTCCCACTGATATGCCGGAAGACTCTGATGTGCAGCCGCCTGATGTTTACGAAGATAACGCCGACGCTTTGCAGGAACCCCCTGCATCTCCAAAGCCCAAGCGTACCAGCCGGAAGAAGAAAGAAGCTGCTGCTCCTGAAGAACCTGTCTCAGAGGAAGTTCCTACCGAAACAACAGTGTCGGCGGATACAGCCGAAACCCTTTCTATTGCGGAGGAACCTGCTGTGGAGCCTGACGTTCCTGCTGTGGAAGAAGTTGCCGCTCCTGCACCCATTCCCTCTCCTCCCCAGCGCCAGCCCCGCCCCCAGCGCGGCGAGGCTCCCGTCCTTACCATCCGCAACCGGGATGATGTCGAGACTGCCGAAGACCGAGATGATGTAATCTGGCATGAGATCCATAATGCCTACCGTACCCGCAAGATCATCACCGGCAAGCTGGGCGGCATTGAACAGCTGGACAACCGCAAGACAGTGGCAGTTGTGGATTACAAGGGATTCCGTGTTATTATCCCTATCAAGGAAATGATGATCAATCTGGGCCGCAGCCCTTCTGGTCAGGAATACGCCGACCTTATGCTGCGCCAAAATAAGATTCTTGGCAACATGCTCGGCGCTGACATTGACTTCATCGTTCGTGGTATCGACTCCAAAACCCGCAGCGTAGTTGCCAGCCGCAAGGAGGCCATGCTACGCAAACGCCAGATTTTCTATCTGGATACGGATGCTGCCGGTATGTACCGTGTCTATGAGGGCCGCATCGTCCAGGCGCGTGTGATTGCAGTGGCTGAAAAGGTTGTGCGCGTGGAAGTTTTCGGCGTTGAAACCTCCATCCTTGCCCGTGACCTTGCCTGGGACTGGATCGGTGACGCCCATGAGCGTTTTTCCGTAGGCGATGAGGTGCTGGTCCGGATTCTCAGCGTGCGGCGCAACAGTCTTGAGGACTTGGGCATCAAGGCTGACATCAAGAGTATTTCCGAGAACACCGACAGGGACAACCTGCAGAAGTGCCGTATCCAGGGCAAGTATGCCGGCCGTGTCACAGATGTCCACAAGGGCGTTGTCTATGTGCGTCTCTCCAATGGCGTCAATGCGGTAGCCCATTCCTGCTATGACTACCGGATGCCCGGCAAAAAGGACGATGTATCTTTTGCCGTCACCCGTCTGGATATGGAGCGGGGTGTGGCCGTAGGTATTATCACCCGGATCATCCGTCAGAACCTGTAAGCAAAGCAATGCCAGAGGAGCAGATAAACCGCTGCTCCCCTGGCTAATTTTTGTCCACAGTTTTTATGACACCAGTGTCATACTGCACTTACTCAAGCGCAAGCAATACCTCTCCAAGTTTCTTCCACTGCTCTACCACAAAACCAAAAGACAATGCATCTTCTTCCGCAAAAACATAGTTGCGCTGCATATTCTGATAGTCCTTACGAAGTGCCTCATTATCAGAAAACCCTCTGAGCAACTGAAAATCAGAAAACTTCTTTTCCGCCAGATCACTGCCTGTTCTTCGGGTCTCTTCCAGTCTTTTATACCCCAGCATCTCAAGGAATGTCTGCTGATTTTGAATCATTTCCTGAATCTGCTCTAAATCAAACATGACGCTGACATCGTAAAGATGTTTTGCCACATCAAAATACATCTTACGCTCATAATAGAATTCAGCAGCAAAAATCTTGTCGGCAAAAATCCTCTCTAACCGAATCGTGTTAATCATAAAAGGGACAACATCATATTGTGACCGAAGAATATTTCGCTGTTCTTCGGTGGCATAGGTGTAAAGTATCGGTTCAATTTCAAGTGGTGTAAAAGGCTCGCTAACAGTAAAAGATGTACCTTCTACTTTGACATATCCAAACCGTTGGAGCGGATCATCCGTGTCAATGCCTACAAGTGGAGTGTAATCATAGACAGTTGTGATACTACCTTTCCGATCATCTTCGAGATCCTTTCTGGATGTGCGTGGCAAGGCCTGATATTTCTTTGTTGCCATCTCCAGCCGTTTCTTAGCCTGGCTGTTACTGCAATTATCGATGCACACCGTCAAGTCAATATCCTCTGAAAACCGGCGGATACTTTTCTGTGCTTTATACAGGGCTGTTCCACCTTTAAAATAGGCTGGTAATGTTACCTGTTTCCCTGCCAACTCCCTCAACAGTAGCGTAACATAATAGTCCTTCTCCAAAATATCAGCCCGAATGCTACTATCCTCATGGATTAAATTGATAATATTCAAAAAAGCAAATTTATCCTCGTGCAGTTTCATAACTACCCTCCAACAAAATGTCTATGGTCCGAAGCAAAGTTTTTTGCCCATAATATTTTCTGGCCATCAGAATCAACATCTCAGTTTTCAATGTAAATTCCTCAACAGTAGCTCTTACCACATCAATCGGCTTTGCAGTATCTACTGGTGCCATATCCAGTTCTCTGATTGCATCCAAAATTTGCAAATACCGAAAATTGTCAGAATTAACTACGATAGGCGGTTTCCGAATCTCAATCTGCATTCCTTCGGGAATTCGTTTTGTATGCAGGTTGGTTGCAATGCATCTCCTTTTTGGCATTTGAGAAACAAGACCAATACGATTTAATGCAGACAACCCTGTTTCATATCCAATTATCTCGTTTTCTTTCCGAAGTAACTGCTTACAAAAAAGTGTTTCTTTATCTGGAGTATAATATCCAAATGCTGTTTTTACTCTCCTGCAGTAAATTCCTTTGGTTAGGCGCATAATCTGCCCCTCTTTTTCAAGCCGAGCCATATTTACATTGACTGTCTTTTTTACCATCGCTGTATCAAGTAAAAGCCGTTCCGCCACATCTGTCTCTTATACACATCTGACGCTGCCGACGATACTCCTTGTGTAGA
>ERZ1027001.167-NODE-167-length-49280-cov-13.572473_pt1 | contig 49280 bp, 41 predicted proteins | sample MGYA00519452_ERZ1027001 | MGnify/ENA primary metagenome ERZ1027001 (study PRJEB26926, sample SAMN06164867) | human gut metagenome | biome: ENVO:00009003; feature: ENVO:2100002; material: ENVO:00002003 | host: Homo sapiens | place: USA | collected 2012 ...
CAGCGTCAGATGTGTATAAGAGACAGTTCTCATTCCATGCGAATTGTGTAACATTCTGTACTCTATTACAGACACTCATGGTTCCCATAATGTAAACTATGTAGCAATGAATCCTTCATATAACCCAGTATTAGCACATCAGATCCAGTACAATATTATTTCAAATGATGTAAGTTACGATGATGTTGAAGCCATGACTTTGCAACGCACACTCAATAATAACCCATGTGCTGGTACAGATGTCGAAAAGATTGTAAAAACCCGTGTTTCGCAAGGCTCTTTCCGCAGGCTGTTACTTCTTGAACGTCATCACTGTAATCTTTGCGATATTTCCGCCACATCTGTATTACGTGCAAGCCATATTAAAGAATGGGCTGAATCCTCCAAAGAAGAACGCATAGATGCAAACAATGGTTTGCTTTTATGTGCTAATCACGATGCCCTGTTTGATAGACACTTAATCTCTTTTGAACCTGAGACAGGAAATATATGCATTTCAGCATCAATTGACGATGATCAGCGAAATGCCTTAAATCTTTCTAAATCCGCCAGAATCTCTATGAATGAGCGAATGAAGGCATACATGCAAATACACTACAAAAAATTTATTAAAAAAGAAAACCAGTAATTCCCCAATTGCGAGATGTATTTGGGTACATCAATAAAACCTTCCAAAGAATCAATGGTAAAGATGTTGTCTGGCCTCCTAAAATACCGAAAAGCAGCCGGGTTATCACGATCCCCCAGACACTTGCTGATTGTTTATAAGCTTATATGGATAAGTGCTATGAGATTCAGCCTAACGACAGACTTTTCCCTTACACCAAACATCTCCTAAATCATGAAATGCTCAGAGGATGTAAAAAATCCGGGTGAAGAAAATTCGTGTGCATGATCTCCGTCACTCCCATGCCCGCCTTTTGATTGAGACGGGATGCCAGCCACTTCTGATTGCTGACCGTTTAGGACATGAAAAAATACAGACAACCTTAAATACTTACAGTCATCTGTATCCCAACAAACAAGCCGAAGTGGCACAACAGCTTAAAAATCCTATCAACGGAACAACAGTGCCAGATAGTAGCCAAATGGCAGATGTAGCCAATTTGTAGCCAATAAAAAGAAAAATCTCTGGAAAGTCTTATAATGTGAGGGTTTGGTAAGGATGTTTTTAAGATTTAGGTTTTGCGGTATAGTATATTGTGTACTATACCGCTTTTCCTTTCCACAAAGTGACCTTTGAATGGTCGAATACTCCGATATGGTTATAGATAATTTCAATTTCCTGTAAGCGTTTACCGCTGCTCTTATCCGGAGCGTGGACAATAATTTTGTCGATAAACTCATGCACAATTTCTGGTGTGAGTTCTGTAAGGTTAGTGTACTTGCGGACTACTGAAAGAAATTGCTTTACATCCACAGATTGTTTTTCTTCTTTCTGTAATTCTTTCTCTAAGGAAGTCTGTTCTTCCTGCAAAGTATGCTGTTCTTCCTCATATCCTTTTGAAAGTTTCATAAAGCGCTCATCTGAAAGTTTTCCACTAATATTGTCTTCATAAATCCGTTGAAAAATTTTGTCCAACTCTTGAATACGGGAATGGATTTCTGTAAGCCGTTTTTTCTTTTGCGACAGTTCTTTATTTCTTTGCCGCATATCCGTGTCCATTACCATCTGAACAAATTCATCTTCATAATCTGATACATAGCGGATAACTTCTTTCAGGTTTTCCAGCACAATTTGTTCGACTACTACATTACGAATATAGTGCATAGTACATGATTTTGAATTGTGTCGGTAATTGCTGCATACAAAATTATGTTTCTCTGCACTCTGTGCCATTTGCCTATGAAATGTCATTTTGCTTCCGCAATCTGCACAGTAGAGCAAACCAGAGAACATAGGCATATCCCCCATTTTGGTAGGGCGGCGTTTTCCAGAACGGATTTTCTGTACAATCTCAAAGGTTTCCTTGTCAATGATTGCTTCATGGGTATTCTCAAAAATCTTCCATTGTTCAGGACTGTTATCAATTTTTTTGCGATTTTTATAAGACTTAACATGGGTCTTAAAATTCACAGTATGTCCTAAATAGTCCATTCTTTCTAAGATATGAGATACCACAGTTGCGCTCCACAGATACTTGTCAGGTGGAAGAACGGTTCGTGGCTTTTCCCCATGCTCTAACGCATAATAAGTAGGGCAAAGAATTTTTCTTTCCGTTAGAATATTGGCAATTCGTGTCGGTCCGTAACCATTGACACATAAACGGAAGATTTCCCGAACCACTTCGGCGGCTTCTTCATCTATAAGCCATTCCTTTTTATTGTCTGGATTCTTCATGTAGCCATAAGGAGCGTGAGAACCGATATGTTCACCTGCCATTCCTTTAGAACGCTTGACTGCACGTATTTTTTTGCTGGTGTCCTTTGCGTACCATTCGTTGATTATGTTACGAAATGGGGTAAACTCATTCTCCCCCACATGGCTATCCACGCCATCATTGACAGCAATAAAATGGACATCCATGTTCGGGAACATAATTTCTGTGTACATTCCCACTTGCAAATAATCACGTCCAAGTCTTGACATATCCTTGACTATAACGCGTTTGATTCTTCCTGCTTCGACCTCTGCAATCATTCTTTGAAAATCTGGTCTGTTGAAATTTGTACCAGAAAATCCATCATCTACAAAAAACACATAAGGCTGATACCCATGTTCGATTGCATAACGCTTCAGGATTTTTTTCTGGTTAATAATACTGTTTGAATCACCCTCCTGTTTATCGTCTTGTGAAAGCCGACAGTATAATGCGGTTAATTCCTCTGTTTGATTCCCCATCGGATAAATGGAAGTGATAGTGCTGTTTGACTGCTGTAACATAAGTACCTCCTATCCGACAGTCAAACAGACAATGCTTTTACAACTTTATTGTACCGCATTTTCTGTTTCCTGTCTGCCTTGTTTTATCTCAGAATTATTGTTTCAAGTCATTGCGGATAAGCCTTTTTACTTTTGTTACTGCGTCTTCCTGCGCCTGTTCTTTTGAGCGAGATTTTACCACATAGCAGGTGTTTCCTATCTGGTATTCACGTATCATTTCAGGGGCAGGATTATTTGTATTTTCCATAAGATAACAACCTCCTGTTATTTTCTTTGAAGCAAACCGAACAGCTTTCGCTAAAGCTCATGGGAATCTCACCCCTGCATGGTTCTCATCCAGCCGTACCCTTTGTCAGCGGTGCTACATCATCACACAGACTAAGGCTGTACGGAAGTATCATTATCACGATAGAAAGGTCATGGCGGCAGCTTTTGCGGTAAGCTGCTTATGGAACGCTGGCAGGAATCGCTATCCGGTTTCATCCCTCCTTTGGTGGGTCACGGCGTGCCAGCCCAACGGCTCTCTTTCTATCGAAACGTATTCGGCTGCTTTATGCTGCGTTGATTAGACGCTTTCTTTTTCAAGGAACAATCCGGCTTTGTCAGCCTGTTAAAGTGCACTGGTGATAATGCACTTTAATAGACTGGCAAGCTCTGTCTGGGAAGCATGGGCTTGTCCATGCTTCCACAGGAGAGCGTTATTTTTAGTTTGGTTCCCTGATTTCAAAAGATAAAATCTTTGCAATCAGACGTGCTTCCATCCGGCGGCGTAGGGTTTCATCTACAACCATGTGGGTATTCCCATATTCGTCTTTCATGGGACGCATGGAACGGCTGGCAATAAAACCGCTGTAATGGCGTACAATCTGGTTGACTGCTTCAATATCGCCGTCCGCAGCCCTTACAATCACAGGAAACGGAATCATAGGGTGCTTTGCTGTCATGCTTCGTCCTCCATAAATTTTTTGATAAATTTCAGTCCGGCGTGTCTTCTTCTCTGAATGGTAGAACGGTTGACTTCCAGAATTTTTGAAATTTCCGTATCGTCAAATCCAAGAAAATAATATCTCAGGATAACGTCACGTTTCTTTCCATCCAGATTTTCTAATGCTTCTGCTAATAGGCTGTTTTCAATGCGGACAGTAAATCCATCCATTTCAAAAGTATGGAAATGGGAGGGATAGGTGTCTTCGGAAGAAAACAGATTGACGGTGTAATTGTCCATATCACAGAACAGGGTTTCCCGTTTACACTGTCTGGACAACGCTTTGAAATAGTCTTTGCGTTCATCGTCCATAGCGACTTTACAGATATAATCAAACTGGTTCTCTATGGTTGTCTGAAATTCAGATGGCTTCATCATTGCTCACCCCCTTTCCAGCCTTGAAAGGGAGCGAGTTGATAGGAATTTCTGCTTCTTTCCCCCTTTTCGCTCTTAGTCCCGACAGGACAGGGGGCACAGTTGCATTTTTGAATAAAAAAATACACCCATTTTAAAATAAAAATGAGTGCATGAGAAATAACAGTAGAATAAATATGACTTGTCAGTTCATATTCAAAGTTGGACTTCCACAGTGGAGGAGCTATACTTTTTTTAATGAATGTAGCCTATGTACGTTATATAGCAGCAAAGAAATCCCCATAGCGGCAATCCTCCTAAATGCCGCTATTTATATTCTGCGTCATTGTTGGTTCAGTAATAGACAAAAAGAAGCGGCGGCTCTAAAAATCAAAGCCACCGCTTCAAAAGCACGTGAAAATCTGTCTGCGTTACGACGGCTTTTTTTCTTTTGCCGTCGTCCGGCAGATAACAAACAAATATTATGTTTTGATTTATTTTATCAATATCAACTTACTTTAAGATGAATTTTAGCTTACGGATTTGTAAGATAGAAAAAGAGGGGGCACTTTTGAAATTCCCCCTCTCAAAAGATTATTGTGCACTAATATTTTCGACGATAGACATTCGCTGTAACCGTTTTGCAGGTCCTTTAACTGCCAAAAGAGAAGTCAACAGTACAATAGCGATTATGAGTATAAGGGGAATAAACGGAACACTCCATGCTGTTCCCCAAATATTTGTTATAAGACTTACATAGATAACCCAGTGCATAGGAAGTCCAATGATACAACCCCAAATCACTCCGCTTATTGCGTAGGTTCCTGCTTCTGCGATTATCATTTTTATAAGTTGGCGATTGCTCATTCCAATCGCTCGCATACTTCCGTATTCTTTCATTTTTGCGGCAACTCCCAGATTGATTGTATTCATAATATGGAAAATGGTAATCGCAACGATAATAGATAGGAAGCCGTAAACAAGAACTGCAAAAGTATAATACAGATTTCTTTGCTGCTGCACTTGAGAAAGGCTGTCTGAAAATATTACGCCACCATTAGTAAATATGTTTTTAATTGCGTTTACATCTTCACTGGAAGCGTTGTTCTCAAATTGAATGTCGATAATAGTATAGCCAGTTTCTCCGGTCAGTGCGCTAAAGGTTGCTTCCGAACAGAAAAAGGTTTCCGTACCCTTTACACGGGCTAAGGGGCTATCAGACAAAATTCCTGCAACCGTAACAGTTTTTTTCGTATTATTGATAGATAAAGTTATCTTGTCGCCAACTTGTACATTAACATTTCCCGTCTGTACGAATAGCACTTGATTTTCTTGCTGCATAACTGTTTCTATGGAACCTGCTACCAAAGAGTCCGCCGCCCATTGAAATTGATTTTCCTCATAGGAAATAAGATTTGCATTGTAGCTTTTTCCACTATTTTCTGATGGAACATCATAAGCAAACATACGCCCGTATGCCCGCTTGACATCATCATTTTTCTTAATCTGTGCTAACATTTCGCTCTCAATCGAACAAGTATTAGTTTCACTTGCTATGGATAATTCCGGCGTATAAACCGGGGGCACAAAAGCATTTTGCATAAAATCAACAAGTGTACTGAACGTGAGAAACAATGTAATACAGATAGCAAATGCCCCTGTCATTAAAATGTAATTTCTTTTCTTTGCTTTTGCGTGATGAATACCCAATGCGGTTTCAATTTTAAATGTCTTTGTGTTAGCTGCTTTGTGAAATGTAGCTATTTGTCCAGCATTTCCTGATACAGCGGTAAGCGGAGAAACTTTTGCGGCTCTTCTTGCCGGAGAACGAGCAGCCAGTAAAACGGTCAGCAATCCTAACAAAATACTTGCAACTATACTTATCCAACTAATACCCCAAATCGGCATTGAAGAAAACCATTCTGGACTTATTACCCGCATGGCGGCAGACAAAATCCAAACAATCACAATGGAGAATATAATTCCAATGGGAATAGCCGTTTTACACCAATACAGCCCCTCTAAACATACAAATCGCATTATTTGTCTTTTGGTTGCCCCCAGACACCGGAGCATACCAAAAAATTCTGTTCTCTCTGCGACATTGCTGTTTAGACTGCTTGAAATCATCAAAATGCAAGTCAGCATGACAATAAGGGAAAGAATAAAGGCTACTTGATAAATCTGATTTACACCTGATTTCCCCTCTATTTGCCCTTGTATGCTCAAAAGAGGTGTATTTCCGGTTATCTGTTCATCAGTCAGATGATTGGCTGCTTTTATATCATTGATTGCGTCCGGTATATTACATAAATGTGAAAACTGGGCGACATAACTTTCATTCGCGTTAGAAACAGCAAGCGTTCCTAAGCCCTCTGGTGTCATTACTACAATCGGCAAATTCTCAGCAATCAAGTGTGAAGTTTTTGTATCGTCTAAAAAGCCAACTATCTGATAATCTGCCACACTTCCGTTCAGATTATACAATTCAACTGTATCATTCAACAAAACAGAGGCAGTATCTTTAAGTGAAGAAGATATTGCAATCTCGTTTGGCGCGTCTGGATATTTTCCCTCTGCAATCCCGTTCAGAAATATATCTTCAAAAACCCCTTTATCTTGCGCGCTGATAGTAATAGGCTGTTCTTTAATAAAATATCCTGCTTCGGAAGAAACTGTATTATGCCACCCGGAAATTTTTACCTCTGGACGAGCTGAAATAAAGGAAGCTGTCTGCGAATTAATAGCATGAAACGCATAATGCCAGTTTCCGCTTTTCTCTATTTCGTGTTGCGTAACACCCTGTAAATACATATCGGCAAGACCAAACATGACAGCAACCAAAATAACCGCAAGAGTAATACAAATACGGGTCATTCTACTTTGCTTGCGGTGGATTTTGGTTGATATAGGGACAAGTTTAAGATAATGCTTCATTTGCTGTCCCCCCTAAGTCTGTAAGAATACCGTCGCTCACACGAAACACCCTGTCAACCGAAGATGTTAAATTATTATTGTGCGTTATCATCAAAATTGTTTGTTTAAAATGTCTTGACGCACTGATAAGCATATCAATAACGTCTTGACTATTTTTACTGTCGAGATTTCCCGTCGGTTCATCGGCTAAAATTAGTTTTGGCTGTGTTATCAAAGCTCTCCCAATCGCTACTCGTTGTTGCTGTCCTCCGGATAATTGTCTCGGTAAATGATAGCGGCGTTCTGCCAATCCAAGTAAATTGAGGATTTCGTTTACTTTTTTAGGGTCTGGCTTTTGATAATCTAACAGTAGAGGGAAAATAATATTTTGTTCTACATTCAGCTCAGACACAAGCTGGAAAGACTGAAAAATAAATCCTATGTTGCGTCGTCTGTAAATTGTCCGTTTTTCTTCTTTCATAGAAAACAGATTTTGCCCGTCAATAAAAATAGAACCCGAAGTCGGCGTATCTAAAGCACCGATGCAGTTAAGCAAAGTACTTTTTCCAGAACCAGATTCACCTACAACAGCAGCAAATTCCCCTTTTTCAAGTGAGAAAGACACATTTTTTAAAGCATTTACTTTTGCTTCGCCTTTCCCGTAAGTTTTACATAAATTTTCAACTTTTAAAATTTCCATAAATCATAGACCTCCTTTCTTAAAGGATAACAGGAACAGCTTACAATCCGGTGAATTTCACCTTACGATTTCGTAAGGAAAGAAACTGAAAAAGTAGTACCTTCATGTAAAACACTTTGAACAGAAATGAGCCCCTCTTGTCCCTCTATAATAGATTTTGCAAGAGGAAGTCCTAATCCAATTCCCGGAGTGTTGAGGGAATATTTACTGCGATAAAAGCGTTTGAAAATATGGTGTATATCTTCCGGGGCAATTCCACTTCCATTATCAGAAACTAAAATTCGTATCATAGTTGGTGTACTTTCCCAAGTAATCTTTACTATTCCTCCTATTTCTGTATGGTCTAACGCGTTCTTTACAAGGTTTCCAATCGCTTCACTTGTCCAATCCATATCACACATAATAACTTGATTAGATGTTCCATTTACAATAATCTGTTTTTTTTCTTGTGTAGCTCTTATTGTAAGTTCACTGATAGCGTTTTTAACTAATTCCTGTATAAGACAGGTACGCTTGTCAAAAAGAATATTTCCAGTATCTAAACGTGCGATTTTAAGCATAGACAAAATAAGCTGTTCTATTCGTTTTAAGGCGGTTCCGGTTTTTTGCGAAAATTTTTTTACTGTTTCAGTATTATCCGGTTCCGCTTCTATAATTTCTTGATACATCATCAAAGCTGCTAATGGAGTTTTCAGTTGATGTGAAATATCTGAAATTGTGCTTTTCAAAAATTCTTTTGTTTTATGTTCTGTTTCACTTTTGGCTTTAAGCATAGTTGCAAGCTGTTCAACAGATGCAAATAAATGAAAAAGGTCTCCCTCACTGTCTTGCGGTAAATGACAAGAATAGTCATTGTTAATATAGTTATCTATAATTTTTCCAGACTGTCGATATAGATTATTTCTAATTTGTAGGAAAGAAATAACCCCAATGACAAGAATTATCACTAGACAAATTCCCCCTCCTAATGCTATACGCAAAAAGTGATATTGAAACTGGGAAAAATGTGGCAACAAGCTACCAAACGTATTTGTGGTAATTCCCAAATTATCTAAAAATTCCATTCCCGCGGTACTTATATCTGTGGAAGAAATAGCATTGGCAATTACTTCTTTTGAAACCTCCTGTTCCAACAAGGCAGATACAATAGCTCTATCATGTTCCAGATACATAGACTTTGCTGTATTTAATTGATTTATAGAAAACCATGTAGAAACTCCCACAAGTAAAATACTGTATATAGCAATAAAAAGAGAAAAATGTTTTATTTGCTTGTCACGAAAAATATTCATACTTACACCTCTTTCCACTGATAACCAAAGCCGCGAATGGTTATTAAGCGCTGCGGGTGGGAAGCGTCAGTTTCCACTTTTTCGCGAAGCCGCCGGATATAAACCGATAAGGTGTTATCGTCAACAAAATTTCCTGTACCGTCCCATAAATCATTTAGAATAATATCTCTGGAAACAATGCGATTTGCATTTCGTACTAACAGACAAAGCAGACGGTATTCTGCGTTTGTCAGTTCTAGTATTTTATTGTTCAAAATTACGCGGCAACTTAAAAAGTCAATCGAAATGTCCCCGCATTTCAATACACTTGCCTTGTCCTGCGGTGTTACTCCTGCACGTCGTAACAAGGCACGAATACGGGAACATAGTTCCCCCAACTTAAAGGGCTTTGTAACATAATCGTCCCCGCCGCAATCCAAGCCACGAATAATATTGACTTCTTCATCAGAAGCAGTCAAAAAGATAATCGGTATCTGTTTGTTATGTTTCCGCACATTTTCGCAAACCTCAAAGCCTGTTCCGTCCGGCAGTGTCACATCAAGAATAAGCAAATCGTATTTTTCGATTTGTGCTAATTGCTTTTCTGCTTCTTCAACAGTACGGGCAATATCAACGTAGAAACCATTTTTCTTTAGAGAGTAATGCAACCCGTCTATTAAGCTAATATCATCTTCTAAAAGTAATAAGTTACTCATGCTTAAACTCCTTTCTCCTTGCGTCAACAGGTTTTTCTGCATCCTTTGGTATCAACCACATATAACCGATTTTTGAAACTCCCGGTATTCTATCTTCCTTACAAAGAATCTGTACTCGTCGTTCAGAAATGCCCCATTTTTTAGCTGCTTCGGGGCAAGACATATATTCCATAACAGTCCCAGTCCTTTCTATAAACTATATTATCATAATTATAGTCGGACATACGAATAATAGCAAGTGCAAACATATGAATTATTATGGCTACAAATAGGAACTGTATAGACGTATTCAGTATGAAAGAGGAACAGTAGAATGTATATGGGTGAATAAATATGGCAAAAAGACCAACAGCTAAATATGACTTTAAGGCTTTCGGACAAGCTATCAAAGCAGCGAGAACCGAACGAAAAGAGAGCCGCAAGAAAGTAAGTGATGAAATGTATATCTCACCACGTTATCTTGCTAATATTGAGAATAAAGGGCAACAGCCGAGTTTACAAATTTTTTATGAGCTTGTAACACGTTATGATATATCCGTAGACCAATTCTTTTTTCCGAATAAATCCGCGGAAAAAGATACACAACGCAGACAACTTGATACATTGCTTGATAGTATGAGTGAGAAAGGAATACGGGTAGTCACCGCCACAGCAAAAGAGATAGCCGAAGTCGAAGCAGAGGACAGGTGAATGTCCAGAACAGAATTTTAAAATGAGAAGACACATTGTAATTTTTTGAGAAATACAATGTGTCTTCTGTTTTATATAGCTTATTTCACAATCTTCCAGTTTTCCCCGTTCTTTTCCAGTACAAGGTTAAACTGTGATACCTGTGTTGTCATGGTCTGGTTATCCAGATATTTTACTGCAAGGGAAGCTGTCACCTGATTTCCGTTTCGGTTATAAACCGGATTTACCAGTTCCGAGAAAATATACTCTTTTCCCACAGTTTTCAGCACACCCTCATTTACATAATAGGTCAGTTCCTTTGCGGTTGCCGTAGGGTACAGCTTGAAAAAGGTGGTGAGAAATTCGTTGATTTCCTCTGTGGTGATGGAATCCACCGTACCGTCACTTTGTACCGCTTTGGGAGTGTAACCGGATTTTACGGGAACACTGGTAATGGTTGGATTCTGGATAATCGTCAGGTTTCCAGAGCCGTCCACATAGACTGTCACCTGATAGGCGGAACGGACGGTTTTACTGGATTCCCCCTCTGTGATACGCTGTTCCACCGTATAGGTCACTTGATAATGCTGCTCCTTTTCTTCTGTGATTTCCCATATCTGAAAATCGGTCAGGGCAGACGATACGGGGATGTCCTTTCGGACAGTATCTACATTCAGGGCTTGCAGCTCTCCGGTGAGATACCCTTTTAAAGCGTTTGTCCGGTTGTCAATGGAAGCGGCGGACTGTTCCCATGAATAGTAGACTTCTGCGAAATTCTCCACAAAATTCTCTATCTTGTGAGTGTCGAGGATTTGTTCCTCAATCACTTTCGTTTCATGGACAGTGTGAATGTCTATCGCCGTGAAATTCTTATAGACGGCAAACAGGAAGCTCATTGCCAGCAGCACCCACAGGGCAATCACGGTTTTCTTATGGGTATTGACTTTGTAGACTTTCAGTTTCTTTTCTTTCTGCTTTTTCTGGTTTTCCTCTTTTCTAATCTGAATCATATCGGTTCATCCTTTCTTATTGTTTGATTCGTCCGGCTCCGGCAAGGTGCTGTTGCCAGTAGGAGCCTGTCAGGTCTGCGTAACCAATGGGATTTCCGGCATGGTACATCCGGTTATTTCCCACATACAGCCCCACATGGGTGATGTAGGTTCCAGCATTGTAGGTGGAATGGAAAAAGACCAAATCCCCTGCTTTTGCTTCGGACAGGGGGATATGCTGCGTCACATTGTACTGTTCCTGTGCTGTCCGTGGCAGGGTGATTCCTGCCTTGCCATAGCACCACTGCACCAGTCCCGAACAGTCAAAGGAAGTGGAGGGGGAATCGCCCCCGTACACATACGTCCAGCCCTCATACTTTAAGGCTTCCTCCATGATAGCCTGTACCGTTTCATCATCAAACTGTGCCACGGTCAGGTATTGCGATACCAAGAGGACATAGAACATATTTCCATAGGAATACCGCCAGCCCCCGTTTTTCTCTACGGCAACAGGGTTGGTGTAGGTGACTTTCTTTCCGCCGGATTTGTCCCTTGCAAAGCTCTCTGCCAGTTCAAAGGTGTATTTTTTCCCACGTCCTGCCACATAGTCTAGGAAACCGCCGCCATAGTTGTAGGACTGAACCACACTGTTTAAGTCACAGCCCTTTGCTTCTGCCGCTGCGAGCAGTTCCGAGAAATATTTGCAGCCCTGTTTGATGGATTCCTCTGTACTAAGGGAGTTCGGGGGAAGCCCCAGAGATTCCGAGGACTGCATAACGTCTTCCAGCGTGCCGCCGGATTCCACCTGAATGATGGCGAGCAGCACATTTAAGTATTCCTCTATGCCATATTCCCTTGCATACTTTTCCAGCATAGGCTTATGGGCGAGGACTTCCTGTGATACGCTCACGCCCCCATAGATAAGGTTTCCGCCGCTTCCTCCGTCTTCCTCATCCGAGAAGACAATCACCACCAAAAGGAGCAGGGAGAACATCATCACGAACACGCCGGAACAGGCAAAGAAAAGGTGTCTTAACTTCATGGTTTCTCCCCTTTCTTCTGTTTGGAAGCCGCTGTTACTGTTTTTGTCCACTCCTTTCTGGCGGTGGTACGCCGGATGGTAAAGTTGGATTCTTTTACCGCAGGGGCAGCCCGTTTTCTTTCCGGTATCACAGGAGCCGTATCATTCTGGACAGGTCTTGTCGGAGGGGGAGCAGCAGGTGTAGTAGTTGTCTTTTGTCTTTCATCTGGTTTGTCTGGGGAAGCCGGAGGGTCTATCTGGCGTTCTGTCCTTACAGGCGGCGTCTGTTCATGGTGGATGGAAGCCGCTTTTACCACCGGAACCGAAGACCGTTCTGCCACAGTTCCCCCATAAGAAACCTGTCCCCGTTCCCTGATGGATGGGGAAGTTGGCTGTATAGCTGGCTTTCCTGTATGAGAGGTATCTGCATGATGTCGGAAATCTTCCGGCTGCTTTGCAGTAACAGGGCGTTCATGGACAGGAGCCGCCCCTTTGGGTACTTCGGAAGCTGTCTTTTGCGGCTGTTTTGCCTGTTCCAGTTCCGCCATGCGTTCTGCAATGGTCTGTCTGCGGCTTTCTGCCTGTGCGTTCCGCTGTTCGGTTCTGGCAGTTCGGGTCTGGGTCACGCTGGAAGTAAAATCCCGTACTCCCTCTGATACCTGTGTTTTCCTGTGGTAAAGAGCGTACTTTGCATTGACAGGCAAATCCTTTGCCTGCTCCCGAAGCTGTCCGGCAGTATCGGCTATCTTATCTTTGGTATCTGCCACCGCACCTACCGCAGAACCAGCCCGTTTCCATGCGGATTCCTTTTCCGGTGCTGCCTGCCCATCTGGTCTGCTGTGGTCTGCCTGTGTCCGTTTGGAAGAACCGGAGCTGGAAGCAGTTCTCTGGTCTGAGCCAGCCTGTTTTCCTGCGTGGTAGGCAGCCGTACCAGCCCCAAGAGCCGCCACAGAACGTCCTAACTTATGCTGTAAACGGTGCATATGGGCGTGCATGAGCATACGGGGTCTTCGCATGATACGGCTCCCCATGCTTTGGGAATCCCCACTTTGTAAGGAGAACATCCCCATCAAATCCCCCAGCTTGAAATAAATTCCGGCAAAGGTCACTATCTGCAAGAACGCCGTTAGGAAGAACGGATATTCCCCAGACAGGTTGTAGAGCATGGTGGAAATGCTGAACGCTACCGTGATAATCAGGGTGATTCCGGCTCTGGTAAGGATGGTATTGAACAGTTTTGTAATGGCACGTTTGGACATCCCCTCAAAAGAGGGAACCATGCTGAGGAGGAAGCTCACAGGCAGGAACATGGCGTAGATGATAAAAAGCACCTGTGAAAAAATCATTATCCCCGTGAGTAGGAATACAAAAACGGAGATACCGATATTGAACATAAACAGGAAGAATACGGTTCCCAAGCGGTTGATGGTTTTTGTGATGGTAAGGTTGGTGTTTTCCCTGTCTTCGATTTCCTCCACCACGATTTCTTCCCTGTCCTGCCCGTTGTTTTCGTCTGGGCTGGTTGAGAGCAGGCGTTCCACGCGGTCAGCCCCAAGGTTTTCCACATCCGAGTTGCCGTATTGCAGCAGGAGCCACGGCTGCTTGACCTGTATGGAAAACAGGCTGTCCCGTATCAAATCTACGCTGTCTTTTCCTTGACTTTCCGAGTTCGGCAGCACAATCTTTGTGCCAAGGGTCAGGCTGGCATTGCTGATGTCTGCGGAAAATTCATTGATTTTCCCGATATAATCAGGAGCATAAGCGATAAAGGCAGCGGACAGCACGAACACCACCACGAAATTCACAACGGCATGGATGGCTTTTGTGGTTTCCCGTTTGATAAGCCCTGTGTAGGCAACGTAAATCCCCACCACCAGAATGAGAATCAGCAGGAACCCGATATAAAATCCCTCCGAGGACAAGCCGCCTGTGGTAACGCCTGCAAGGGTCTGCATATTTTTCCCAATGGAATCCGCCGTAGAGGAAATGAAGTCCAGCGAGTAGGCTTCCTGAATCAGATACCCCGTGGCGTTGGAAAGGTACAGGCTGATTGTCCAGATAAAATTTGTGATGGCATACAGCCCGTACATCACCTGTTTTCCGATACCGTCCAGCCAGTTCCACGGGAGCCAGTCCCATCCGCTGTCCACATAAAAATCAAGCTGGTAGTTGTCCAGAGGATATTTGCTGTATTCGTTGGCAGCGTCCACCGTATCATCCACCAGTCCGGCAGCATGGGCGGCTGTGCCGAAGACTGCCAGCAGCAGGAGGATGAGCAGGAGTGCCAGAAGCACCCTGCCAATCACTTTTCCTGCCATCTTCCAAGACAATCTCTTTTTTGCGTGATGGGGAACAGGGAGTTGCTGCCCGTTGGAAGTTCTATGTATCACCATCATTCCACCTCTTTTCTCACGGGCGGTCTGGTATCAAAGGCATGGAACAGGTCTTCAAAGATAGGATGGAACTGTATCACTCCTACACGCCCGTACAAATCACTGATAAGGCACTGTCCGTTTTCCAAGTCACGGAGCCGCTTCTGGTTGTTTTCATCTTCGGAATCTACCCCGAAAAAGGCGAGGGTCTTCTTGATTTCGTTGATGTCCGTGGAACGGAACGCAAACTTCAAGCCCAGATTGTTTTTCAGCTTTTCATCCAGCAAATCGTCCGTGTTCTGGGTGACAAAGTAAACGCCTGCGTTCATGGCACGTCCGGCACGAACCAGCTTCATAGAGAGGGTCTTGCCCTGTGCTACCTGTAAGAAGCTCCATGCTTCGTCCAAATCCACAATCTTAAACACGCTGCGGTCGGTGTGGATGAAGTCGAGGGCAAAGGTGCTGATTACAATGAGCATTGCCACGGAAAGCAGCTCCATTGTGGTGTATTCTTCAAATGAGGTTTCCTTATCCGGCAGCACCAAATCCGCTACCTGAATGATATTGAGCTGCTTTTCAAGGCTGATGGACTGTGTGACATCCCCATCCGAAAAGAGCAGGTGTGCAAAGTCATAGTCCGTAAAGGATTCGATATGGTCGGCTATGCTGGTGCTGATGGTGGTTCCCTCCGCCCGAAGTTCCTCAATCACTTTGAAAAGTCCCCGTTCCTCACTGTTTGTCACCGCACGAATGGCTTTCCGAAGAACAGGGAACTTTTCCCCGTCACGGCTGGAAATGCCCGTTAAAAAGGTCAGGATGTCGATTGCCAGTGATTCGGAATCCTTTGGGTTCTCCATAATCACATACGGGTCGAGTAAGCCCCTGTTCTGTTCCTCCGAAGTCAGGTTTACGATATTGATTTCATGGGCGATTTCCGGCAGGGTTTCTTTCCAGCGTCCCCGTTCCGCTTTCGGGTCAACAATGAGTGCCTGTGCCCCAAACAATACGGAATAATAGACTATCATGTTGTTGCTGAATGATTTTCCGCCGCCGAGGGAGCCGACAAAAGCGGCAGCAAGGGCGTTGGTGACGGAGCCTTTTACCCCTTGACTGGCAAGGGCAGGCTTTAAGTACACATTTCTTCCTGTATCAAGGCTGTACCCAATATAAATACCCTCCGGTTCCCCCAACATCTGGGTTGCCCCAAATCCAAGACCAGCGAGGAAGTCGCTGGTGACATACTGGATGTAATCGTTCAGATACCGTTTGCTGGCAGGGAGAAATTCCCCATGCAGCCCCAGCATATCCCCAAAGGGGCGAACCAGCTTCACGTTCAAATCGTCATAAAAATCTTTCACCTCATTGCAGCGGCGTTTCAGTTCCTCCAAGTCGGGAGCCGTCACACGCACTACATAGGACAGTTTGTACATGGATTCCTTGCTCTGGTCTAAGGTGGATTCCAGTTCATTTACGCTGTCTAAAGCGTCCACCACGTTTGTACTGGTTTCACTGTCATTCTGCCATGCGTGGTTGTCCAAATCTTTCAGCTCTTTTTTCTTGTTCCGTACCGTGGAGAGGGCTTTCCGGTTTGTGACAATCTCCACATTCATAGAGGTATCAATGGGAAAGGTAAATTGCTGCTGCTGATAGTAAAAGATTTCCGAGGATGGAAAGTCCAGTTCCCCCACAATGCTGTTGATGGTAAAGTAGGCGGCATAAACTGTCCCGTCTTCCTGTTCGATTTTCAGATACCGCTGGTTTTCCTCTATCAGACAACGGGTGGGTTTGATGAGGTCATAGTATTTCACCAGCGTTTCCTCCTGAAACCGCTTCTTCGGCAGGTAATACTCATAATCTTCGTAGGCGGTTCCGGTCTGCCCGTATAAATGCTCAATCAGATAGCCAAAATCGTCCTTATCAAGCCGCCGGACTTTAAAGCGGCGTGAGATTTTATTTTCCAGCAGTTTTTCCATCTTCTGAAACCGCCAGATTTCCTCATTGCTCATGGAAACAAAATCCCCCATGAGCTTGTGGTTGACTTCATGGAGGAAGTCGGAAACAGCGGTCTTTGCTTCCCTGCGAAACTGCTTCATGGTGACTTCCTGCTCATTGACAAGCAGCTTAAAGCCGATAAAAAAACGGTAGTCCACCTGATTTTCCCCTATCATGGAAATGAGGGCTTCGGTCTGTGCGTCAATCTTTGCACAGGCAACGTCCTTTAGCTTGCCTGTCACTTCCTGTTTGGAGCGTTCCTGTGCCGCCCGTATGCTGGATTCCGTGCTGATTTGCAGGGCGTGAATCTTCCCGTCCCTGTTCTGGGCGATAAGCTGCCGGAATGAATCGTGTACCTGATACTTCTGTTCAGGGCTTAAAAAGGAATAGTTGTAGGGAAGCAGTTCATAGTAAGCGAAGCACTCCCCGTCATGGTTGAACACAAGGTTATTTTCGATATACTTAATCGGATATGCCATAAATATCACTCCTTACTGCCGTGATGGGCTGTGCCGGATATTCCTTTTCCAGCTTCACGGGCTTTCCTGCATAGGTCAGTTTCGGGCGTACCAGATATGCCAGTACGGATTTCAGGAAGCCATAAGGCTTTTTCCCGTCAAAGGTTTTCTGGCACATGAACCAAGTGAGGGCAGAGGGTACGCCGAAGTATTTCAAAAATGCCCCGTCAATGAACGAAAGGGGAGGGAGGTTCCCTAAGAGTATCACTGCAAACACCGATACCACGAACCACGCCATCTGCGTAAATGTGATGGGGAATGGCAGCTTAAAATCATTGATGGAATAGAGTACCTTTTCCACCGACCAGATACTGGTATAGCTTCGTATTTTCTTCATGTTGTCCGTCCTTTCTAAAAGATGGGGGCAGCAAACGAGCTGCCCCTGAATCAAAAAATCCGCCTGTATTTCCTGAAAGAGATACAGACGGGTCTACCGTAAGATTTCATATACGCCGTGGTTTGTGACAACAAAGGTTCCCTCCAATTCCATGTCACGCCCATAGGCGGCGTAGTCGATATAGTTTTGTAAGTGTGCCGGAAGTTCGCCAAGCTGTCCGCTTTCTTCCAGATAGCAGCGAGCCACATCCGCCATATCATCACAGCCGGAATGGCAGATAATATCGTCTTCATGCTCACAGAGTTCTTCGATACTGCCAAAGTAGGATTGCAGCTCTGATAGTTCCTCCTGAATGTACTCCGGTAAGTCCTCCACCATTTCACACAGGCGGTTGACTTCTTCAATGGGGGTATATTCGTCAATCTCAAAGGGCAGCTCATAATCATGGATGGCGTATTCCTCATATTCATCATTCAAACCGATACGTTCCTTGACTTCCTCAAAGTCCACAGGCGGCGTGAACCATGCCCCGACCAGTTCGCCCTCATTGTATTTTCCTAAGTTGGCAATGTAAATCCGCATTTCCTCCAAGTTCTTCTACCTCCTTTTAGCGGTAATAAAAGATACCATTGTCCGTAAACAGGTAGTTTTCGCTGGTTTCCAGTTCCCGACCAATGGTAATACAGCGGCAGAAGTGATTGTTGCAAGAGCTGATCATAACAAGGAACATATGGGACTTAAATCATGGAAAAATGCGCCGGATGGTAAAATAGTAAAAACAGATGTGTCAATTGCAAAAAACTACTTAGGAAAAGAAGAACTTGCAGAATTAAATGAGATTGTGACAATGTATCTTGATTATGCAACAAGACAGGCACGAAGACATATTCCTATGACTATGGAAGATTGGAAAACAAAGCTTGACGCATTTCTTAGATTTAATGATGCGGATGTACTTCAGGATAAAGGAAAAGTAACAGCAGCTATTGCAAAGGAATTTGCAGAAAGTGAGTTTGAGAAATACAGAGTTATACAGGATTCACTATATGAAAGTGACTTTGATAAATTGATGAATGATATGGAGAAGGGTGGTACGATCCATTAGTACCACAAAATTTCTTATTGCAGAATTAGCGGTTGCAGATTATAATTCTCGTAGGTGGACTTGCAAACCATCAGAAGATTATTTTCTGAATAGTAACCAAACCTGCAAGCCACCGGAACTACACACAATAATGACAATATAGCAATAGTACTGGATTGGTACTAAAAATATGTGAAACGAAAAAAACGTGTGGAAAAGATGTAAAATATCAATACAAAACAGTATAGATAATCGTGTTGAAATAACCAAAATCAAACTAGATCATGCGAGTTTGAATAATTTTCATTGTTAAAGGGCAATATGGTTTATCGTCTTTAGGGCAAAAAACTGTATCGTCAACAATAAAATAAAAAGTATCAGAGACCATAAGATGAGTCCAAGTATTCCTCATCTTACGGTCTCTTTTATTTTTATTTCATAGTAGCCGAAAGCCTTGTAAAATCAATGTTTTATGAATTATGAGAAAGAATTTAAGCAAGAGCAGCATATATTGCTTTTGATTGTTCAAGGGCAGTCACCTTTATCTATAAGAGGATAGAAGAGTTTGCCCCTGAGGGAATAAAGGGGAGTGCCCTTGGACATAGTGATATTTTTAATATTCATTTTTGGGAAAATATAAAAAGCCAGAAAAGCCCATAAATGCTGGGATTGCTTAGAATTACACAAAAACATTTAACATATGAATCTGGGTATTTTATCGTTTTTGGGATAAATCTGGGAGAAATTTGGGAAGTTTTTGGGAAAACCATAATTCATAGCACAAATACTTACAGGAGGTTACTTAAAATGCGAAAAAGAAATTTTAAAGGAAGGTGTACAAAGCGTTATGTACATAAGTGTACAGATATATGTCGTACATATGATTCATTACAGGAAGCATACGCTGATGTATTGTCACAATCTAATGATATTGAAGAATTTAGATGTAATGTGTATTTAGAAGGATTAGCAGAAGGAGATTATACAACGGATTTTGTCTGTACGAAAACTGACGGAACAATCATAGTCAGGGAATGTATTTATCGCAGTAGATTAATCAAGCCAATGCATTATAAGCTGCTGGAAGCATCAAGAAGCTATTAGAGACGCAGAGGTGTTACAGATTGAGGGATTGTGATAAATGACAAAAAATGAATTATTGTATCGTGATGATAAGATTATCAGAATCCTACAGGTAAATGATAATCAGCTATTGGGAATTGACTGCATCAGAATGACTATGCCTGTCTGGAAGCCATTAAAAGAATTTGATGGATACAGTACAGTCATTTTATAAGAAACACCTTAAGGGAAAAGGTGTGATAGAACCTGATTATCAGGAAAGAGGTGCACATGATTACAGGAAGGATGCATGTCTTACAAAAGAAACATACAATGCATAGCAGGGAGTTAGGCTTACATGAATAATTATGATTTAACAAAAATGTCACCCCCATTATTGTCTGGGGATACATTGATTGAGAGGTTGCAGGACATTCCAGAATATGATGAGAATATCAGAAAAGAAGATACGGCAACACGACTTATGCAGTCAGCCGATATTTATAAGATTTACTATCCGTCTGTGATGTCGGTAGAGATTTATAATAAGCTTTACTTGCAACGAATGGAATGTTAGTAAAGAGACCACTGGTCGTAAATGGTGATACAGTGCTTATGGGATTCAAAGAAGCAGAGTGGGCAGAAAAATTAAATTAAGAAGCAGAGAATGAGAATAACTGGAAGTCCTGTAAATAAGGACTTCCAGTTTCCTTACAATAAAGTCGTTTAATTTCCCCTCCCCCATTTTCAAGTAGCATAGCATTTACACATATAGTATAATTGACGTATCCTACAAAATATCCCACCCAAAACACATGGGCAATTATAACGATTATCCTATAAAAACAAAATTTAAATTAAACAAACTGAGGAAAACGAAGATGGAAATGATATTAGAAATCAAGAATTTTACACAAAAATATAATGATAAAGTTGCAGTAGACAATCTTTCTTTATCAGTAGAAAAAGGAGAAATATTTGGTTTTATCGGACACAATGGAGCCGGTAAATCCACCACGATCAAATCCATTGTAGGAATACTTCCGGTGGGAAAAGGCGAAATCCTGATTGATGGAAACCCAATCTCTTCAAAGAGAAAAATATGTCAGAAAATGTGTGCGTATGTGCCGGACAATCCGGATTTATATGAGTATATGACAGGCATCGGATATATTAATTTTATCGCAGACATTTTTAGAGTGCCGGAGCAGGAAAGGCGGGAGAGGACGCTTAGATTTGCAGATGAATTCGAGATAACGGAACAGCTTGGAAATCTGATTTCTTCTTATTCTCATGGAATGAAACAAAAAGTAGCACTGATTGCAGCGTTTGTACATAATCCGAAACTGCTTGTGTTGGATGAACCGTTTGTCGGACTTGATCCGAAGGCAGCAGCTTCTTTGAAAAAATGCATGAGAGAGCATTGCGAACAGGGAAACGCGATTTTCTTTTCCACACACGTTCTTGAGGTGGCGCAGGTTTTATGCGACAAGGTTGGAATGATAGATCATGGTAAACTTGTGGAATTTGGAAAAGTATCCGAATTAACAAGAGAAAAATCATTAGAAGACATATTTTTAAGTCGGTTGGAGGAAAAACATGCGTAATTTTTTTCTTATATTAAAAATTCGTGTTCAGGAAAAGTTCGATCTTAGTTCGCGCCTGATGCTTTTCATTTTATATGCTGCTATGTTTGCGGGAGTCTATTTTGCAGCGGATTATCTAAAAACACTTGGACTCGCACAGATCCTTCCGGTTGTCGGATATTTTGGAGCAGTCGTATTAACCTTTATTACAACCGTGATCAAAATAAATGAGACCTTTAGCGGTAGTGAAGATAGTGAGTTTTTATTGTCCATGCCGTTTTCTTCTGCGGTACAGGTATTTGTCATGTTTATCATGATGTTTTTGAGTAATCTTTTGATATGCATTTTGATGGAATTACCGACGTATCTGGTGTATCGCAGCACAGAGTTTGGTGCAGGATTTGGCATTGGCAGATGGATACTTGGACTGTTACTTACCAGTCTTCCGTTTGGCGGGATTGCGGTAGCAGTGGGAATGTTCATTATTTTAAGTTTGGTAAGCAGTCCGAAAAAGAATCAGATCGTATCGTTTATCTGTTTATTCTTTTTGTGCATTGCATGTATTTTGGGGATTCTTGTTGTGGATAGGATTTATCTTGTGGCTTCAGGGCAGGTGGTTTATGAAGCAGGGAATGCGGCAACAGGATTTTTAAAAGAAATCACAAGAAATTTTAAATTTGGCCGTTTTTATCAGCTTGGAATTGTAGAGGGTGAAGGAGCATACATATTTCTCTTTAGTTTCCTGTCGATCATCTGGTATGTGGTGTTTTTATTTATTCATACCATAGCTTACCAGGGTACGATCACAGCCCTTAGAAGTCCGTTAAGTTACAGTGAATCATCAAGAGAGGATATCGCAAAGCAGCTAAAAGAAAAGCGTCTGTTTGCAGTTCTGGTTCAAAAAGAATGGAACCAGTTCATCCGTTCAAAATACTATTTGCTGCAATGTGCGATCGGACTGATCCTTGGAATCATTGTTCCGGTGAATTTTTTGATCATGGGAAATATGAGATTAGAAAAAACAACATTCATCGTTCCGGCTCTGATCTGTTTTTTCATCGGATGCAGTAATACGACCTATTGTTCTATGTCGATGGAAGGAAAAAGACATTGGATCATGGAATCTTCTCCGGTGTTTATGCAGGAATTGAAAAAGGCAAAAATTTTATTGTATATCATACTCGTCTTTCCAATTATTATATTTGCGGGTATATCCATGGGAGCAGCATTTCGAATGAGTATCTCAGGAGTAGTAAGTTCCATGATGATTTCTATTTTGTATGCGGTTCTTTTAGCAATATGGGGAAATTATCTTGGCGAGCGTTTCGCAGATTATAGCAGGGAATCAGAGAGTATGGTGCTGCATCGGGGAATACCATTTGTTTTTGGTTATCTTCCGGGAATTCTGCTTCCCATCGTAATTTTAGTGCTTAGTATTTGACATTAAAACAGAAAACATCCCCAATAATCTCTTATTCCAATCCCTTCCAAAAAAAGATAGCATATTCCGCATAATTATAGTAAAATAAAGGAAAGGCATGTCGGCATTCCGATGCATGACAAAGGAAACGGACGTAGCGAGAAAAAGTATACGCAAAGAAAAAGAACTTAGGAGGAGATTTATGGATTACGATGAGAAGTATTTTAAGATCAGTGCCAACAAAAAGGCACTGCGAATGTGGGTAATCATAGGGCTGGCACTGACGGGAGCGTATATAGCCGAATGTGTCAAAGGTGCAAGAACAGTACCCTATACAGTTCTGTTCTGTTTTATCTGCTGGGTGCCATTAGTATTTACCTATATTTTTATAAAGATTAAAGGTTGGGATTATGACAACTGTAAGCATATGGTTGCAGTAGGGTATTTTATATTCTATTTCTTCCTATTGTTTACATCATATTATCATATTGCATTTGCATACTCATTTCCTGTAGTCAGCATGCTGGTGCTTTATAAAGATCGAAGTTTGATGATCCGATGTGGAATCATGAATTTGTTTGACGTTGTGGTAACTTTTATAAAAGACTGGTTAACAACGGGATTTACGCATGATGATATCGTATCCTATGAGATCATGTTCGGTTGCGTCATACTGGTATATTTAAGTTACACCTGGGCAATCAAACATTTAGCAGAGTCAGACGGCGCAATGCTCGATGCAGTAAAGGGCAATTTAGAGCGTGTAGTACATAGTATTGAAAAAGTAAAAGTAGCAAGTAATTCCATTGTAGACGGAATGAATGTAGTGCGTGAACTTTCCGATGAGAACCAGGAAGGTGCTACCGATGTTGTAAGAAATATGGAATCACTGATATCTAATAATGAAGTGCTGAATGAGCGGACGCAGTCATCCATTTTAGCAACGGATAAGATCAGTGAACAGGTAGAAAATGTAGCTGCCCTCATCAAAGAAATGGTGCAGCTTATGGAGCAGTCCGTAGAAAATGCAAAAACCAGTTCCGGACAGTTGTCAGAAGTAGTTCAGTGTACCAATGCAATGGCGAACCTGTCCAAAGAAGTTGAAGAAAATCTGAAAGAATTCAGTACTGAGTTTACAATGGTAAAAGAGGAAACAGGTACGATAGAGGAGATCAACAGCCAGACCAACTTACTGGCGTTAAATGCATCTATTGAAGCAGCCAGAGCAGGCGAAGCAGGAAAAGGTTTTGCGGTTGTGGCAGAAGAGATCCGTAAGCTGAGTGAGGAGACACAGGTATCCTCCGGCAGTATCCGTAGTGCGTTGCAGAAATTAGAGCAGACCAGTGACAGAATGACGAAGTCCATTACAGAGACATTACAGCTTGTTGCAACCAACTTAGAAAATGTAATGATCGTAGATAAGAGTGTCAACTCCATCACAACGGACTCCATACAGTTAGGTGAAAACATCCGAATTGTCAATGATGCGATGGGCGAGGTAGAGGATTCAAACCAGAACATGGTTGACAACATGAATCAGGTAAATGAAGTAGTAGAACTGATGACGCAGAACATTTCCGTAGCAGACGAAACTGTAAAGGTAATGCGTAGTAAATATGATGAAACATCTTCAAACATCATCCTGATCGAAGGAACTGTCGGAACATTGATCGAAGACCTTGGTTCCGGTGGATTCATGGGCAAGGAAGACCTGAAAGCGGGTATGTACCTGAGTGTATATGAAGAAGGTGCAATGCCTAAGAAAGAGTACAAGGGTATTATTGCCAATGTGGATGAAAAAGGAGCTCTGCAGGTGGACAGCCTGAAGTGCGAAGGTGAAGAGTTAAGCTATGACCGGAAACAGAAGTATACGGTACAGATCATTGTAGATAACAATGTCTATGGTTGGGATGATACCGAGGTTGTATACAGAGATAGCAAATACAGCATTGCAGTCAATGGCAATCCGAAAGTAGTCAATCGTAGAAAATATCCTCGTATGCCATTGAAGGCAGCCTGTGAGATCAGACTGAGTGGTTCAGATCATGTTTGTGAAGGACAGATGTTAAACATCAGTGCAAACGGATATGCGATCCAGACACAGGATAAAGCAATCTTAGATACAAAGGATACGATGATCACAGTTCATACCAAAGGCTTTACTTTCTTAGAGGATATGCCGTTAAGAGGACATGTCATCCGTATCACAGATAATGAGGGAACTTACATTGTCGGCTGTCGTATGTTAGAGGATAACAAAGCTATTTATGACTATGTAAATCAGAATTATCATGGCGAATAGAAATATCTTCCGGGCCATCCATGAAAGAAAATGGCTGAGCATAGAATATAAGAACGGAAAAGAAGAAATCACAAAATACTGGATTGGTATCATAGATATCAATCCGGTAAAAAAAACGATGAAGGTCATGGGACTTCATCTGAAACATTACACAACTACAGAGTTATACATTTATATAGAATCCATCTTGTCATCAGAAGTCATTGAAGGGTCTTATTTTGAAACGGATCAGAAACTTTTAGACGATATTAACGGTAATCCGGTGAAGTATCGGAGAGTGTTTGATCACGTTGCAAATTTGAAGATTTTAAACTATTTAGTGGACTGTAACAAGATGGATTCCGTTCCATATAAAACAGAATATGTGTTGATAGGACATTTAGACAGCGAGTGGCATGGCAATTATCATCTGAGCAGGGAACAGTTTCAACAGATCGTAAGAAAATTTCAATATGGCGTAAAAAATGCAACGTCGAAGAAGACCATCAAACAGCTTGCCATTAACGTCATGAGCATTCATACACAAAAAGGGATCTATGTGCTGGCATATAGAAAATTACGGTTGGATGTGGTAAAGCGTACCTTAAGGCAGGATGATGAGATTACGGTATGCATGGAGTTTGCCTTAGAAAAAAACAGACCGGAAGCGAAATTTAGCATCCGAAAATTTTTAGATGCAGATGATTATGAACTGTTAAATCACTTTGAAGAAAATCAGGAGTTGATCAAAGACAAAATAACAAGATCGAATCCTCAGATCAACGGTGTGGATGATATGCCATATCTCATTGCCGTTGGCAGGGATGTCATGGTCGATCTGCATCAGGAGTATGAAGCCATTCATAAAATGTATGAAGCGGACAACGTGACGATACCGATCAAGGCATTTTTTGGAGAACTCTTAAAACAGGTGGATCGGCGTAAGAACTATCCGATCACACTTTTAGATAAAAAAATCAATCTGGATCAGCTCCTTGCGATTCACAATGCGATGAAGTATCCATTGGCATACATCCAAGGGCCTCCCGGAACGGGCAAAACAAATACGATCGTAAATACAATGGTGACTGCTTTCTTTAACGAGAAGACAGTCTTGTTTGCGTCCTATAACAATCATCCGATCGATGGCGTGTGTGAAAAATTAAAATCCATACCATATCGAAACAAAGGTGCAATCCCATTTCCGATCATCCGTCTGGGAAATGACAACTGCGTGTTGCAGGCACTCAATGACATGAGGGATTTGTACGAAAGGACGAAAGACCTCGCTATTTTCGACAGTACCTTAGAAAGAAATAAAGATGATAAGACAAAGCGAACCGAAAAGCTGACAAAACTTCTGCAAAGACATGAAGAAAAAATCGAACTGAAAGAAAGAGAAGAAGCCATCTTAAAAATGGCAGATTCCAATCAACATCTGATGTTTCAGACGGACTTACAGGGCGTGCAGTTAGCCGAAGTCCGTGAAAAACTGGCGCAGATCGGAGACATTACCGATGAAGAGGCATTAAAGCTGGTTGTGGAAGATGAAGAAATGTTTAAAAAATATCTGTATTATACTTCGGCAAAATACATCCAGCGGCTCAAAGAACCAAAGAATCAGGAATTGATGGAAATCATAAACTGTGCAGACGAAAAGAAAAAAGTGCAGCAGTTCAATGCTTATATACGAAAAGCGGAAAACTTAAAAAAATTCCAAAAGATCTTTCCGATCATTGCGACAACATCCATATCGGCACATAAACTCGGAGAGCCGGGAACCTACTTTGACATGGTCATAATGGATGAGGCAAGCCAGGGAAACATTGCGATGTCTTTAGTGCCGATCATAAGAGGGCGGAGTCTGATGTTAGTCGGCGATCCGCAGCAGTTGAGTCCGGTCATTTTGCTGCATCCGGCAGATAATGAAAGATTGAAAAAAATATATAGCGTAACGGAAGAATACGACTATATCAAAAATTCCATCTATAAAACGTATTTAGCCTGTGATGCGGTCAGTGAGGAAATTTTACTCAGCCACCATTACCGCTGTAATGAAAAGATCATTGCATTTAACAATCAGAAATATTATAACAACAAACTGGTGATCAACAGTCAGAGTCAGGCAGATACACCGCTGATATTTAAAAATATTGCAGGGAATACCACGAATTACAAAAATACCGCACCAAGGGAAGCGGAAGAGATCATAGAGTTTATCAAAGATAATCCCGATAAAAGTATCGGTGTGATCACACCGTTTACCAATCAAAAAGAGCTGATCCATGCCATGTTGCAGGAAAACGGTATGAAAGATGTACCATGTGGCACAGTCCATGCCTTTCAGGGGGACGAAAAGGATGTTGTACTTTTTTCACTTGCATTGACAGAGCAGACCGGGCAGGGCACCTATGACTGGTTAAAAAATAATAAAGAACTGATCAATGTGGCAACATCAAGAGCCAAAGAACAGTTAGTCATACTATCCGATGCGAAAGAACTGGACCGCCTGCATACAGAAAACAGTGATGATATCTATGAACTTGTCAAATATGTTCAGACAAATGGCGAAGCACAAGTGACGGCAAGGGAGACTTCCTCCAGGGCGCTTGGAATCAAACCGTACAGTACACAGACAGAAGCGGCATTTTTAACAACACTCAACCACGCATTGGACAATGTCTTAAACACCAATAACCGTTGTGTGGTCCAAAAAGAAGTCAGCATCTCCCATGTATTTCAGGAGAACAATTCCTATGACGATCTGTTCTATACAGGCAGGTTTGATTTTGTGGTATATGAAAAAGGCTATAAGGGACAGGATATGCCGATACTTGCCATTGAACTCGATGGAAAAGAGCATCGGGAAAATGCACTGGTAAAGGCAAGGGATGCGCAAAAGAATGCCATCTGCAAAGCCCACGGTTTTGAATTGATCCGGGTAGAAAATTCCTATGCGAGAAGGTACCAGTATATCAAGAATATTTTGATACAGTACTTTAAGAATGTGAGATAAAAAATAATATATCTGACATGTTTCTCATGTTACAATACATACAAGGAGTCAGAAATGAAGATAGACAGGCTGATAGGAATCCTCTCCGTTCTGCTGCAACAGGAAATGATCACAGCACCGGAGTTAGCAGAAAAATTTGAGGTTTCCAGAAGAACCATCAACAGAGATATCGAAGTACTCTGCAAGGCAGGGATACCGATCCAGACCATGCAGGGAGTCGGCGGTGGGATCCGCATCATGGAGGGATTTTCCATGGACAGAACGCTGCAGAACAGCTGCAAAAAACAGGTAATGTTACTACCAGAAAAATGATGGGCGAGTATTGTGTCTACTATAACGGAAAAATGGTGGGAGACATTTGCGATAACACATTATTGCTAAAGCCGACAGAAGCTGCAATAAGGCTGCTGCCGGCCCCGAAGAAAAAGAAATGATAATAACCGAATATTAAAAATGCAGAGCCCGACATCCAATGCCTAAAGCAGATTTTGAAAATCATCTTATCTGTTTAGGAGTTATATTGGATGCAGGCTCTGTTTTATACTACTTCACTTTCACCTTAATCTTCTTCGTTATCCCATTCTGGCCAACTGCATAAACGTAACAGGTGCCCTTTTTCTTTCCGGTAATCTTACCCTTCTGGTTCACGGAAGCAATGGAGGATTTCGAGGAAATATAGCGGATCTTTGCGGTATGTCCTTTTAGTTTTTTGCCTTTTGGCATAACAGGACTGCTCTTAAGTTGTGCCGTTTTCTTGACCTTTACGGAAATGGAAGAAACGACTTTGTTTTTCTGCTTTACTTTGATGGACGTTGGATTGCTATATTTGTAGCTCTTAGAAGCCGTCACAGCGTGAAGCTCTAAAGACTTTCCGATGGCAACCTTTTTGCCGTCCACTTTATGGTATGCAACGACTTTATACTCATAAAAAGTATTCTTCTTTAAATTTTTGATTTTGTAGGAAGTCTTGTTGGACTTAACCGTCGCAAGTAAAGTCAGTTTTGTCTTATTTTTCTTGTGGTCACATTTGCAGGCATAAATCTGATAGCCTTTTGCACCTTTTACCTTATTCCAGGAAATCGTATTGGAATTATAGGTAGATTTTACGGCTTTATTCAGCTCCGGTTTTACATACTTGTCAATGGTATTATTGCGAACCCATTTCAGACCGGCAGAGGTATTTAACACCAGCTTTTTATTCACCGTTGGGGGACTTGGGCGTGACGGGTCGGCAGGATCATCTTCCACATTGTATACTTTCCGGGCCTTGCAACGCTTGCAAGTAATGACAAAACGTGTTCTGGTCTCATACTTTCCTTCATCCCAGTCATGTCCAACCGGATAGAGGATGGTATCGTTATATAAAATTTCTGCTGTAGCAGAACTGTCAAGATAGACCCGGTTGCAGGTGGAACAGGTGTAGTATTCTACATGCCCTGATTCTTCGCAGGTAGGAGAAACTTTTTTATGTTTTTGCAGAGAATGGACATGTGGTGTCTTTTTCACGTTAACGCCGGAAAGCGGTACGATAATATTCCGGTAACCAGTTCCTAATTCCGGAATAATGAGTGTCACAGCCGATGTGTCAGTGCCGGTCCATGCATTCGTATCAACGGATGGTGCTGTCGTGGATTGGAATGTCACACTTTTCAGACTGCTGCAGTTAGAAAAAGCACCACTTTTTATATTGGTGATCGTCGGTGGCAGAATGACAGAGGTCAGGTTCTTCTGGTCTGCAAAAGCATCTTTTCCGATGATCGTAACGGTATAGGAAGTTTTACCGATCGTAACTTTAGAAGGAATCGTGATCTCTCCTCTTAAAGTTGTTTTCGGGACAGCCGATACACTGACCGTGTAGCCGCCGGATAAGTCATCGTTAATGGTGTAGCGTAAACCGGAAGCATCTAAGTAGAGATAATCTCCGCAGTTGCTGCATTTTCCATTTATATAATTGTGACCCTTAGCAGGCAGAGATGTCTGGCTTTTGATCACAGCACCGCAGACAGAGCAGTAGGAACTCTCGGTGTGTCCCGGAGTTGTACAGGTTGCTGCAACGGCAGGAGTTTTGACCGCCTGATGTGTATGGGTGTTTGTGCTTGCACTTTTGATCGTAAAATTTTTCTGGATACTTCCTTTGAAAATGCCTTTTCCTGAAACGGTAACCACGGCAGTTCCGGCAGCAATGTTATTTTCATAGGAAACGGTGTAATCGGTTCCCTGTGTCAGAGGTGTGCCATAATAAGAGACATTCACCGCCGGGGTGCAGGATTTTCCACTATAAGTATAGGAGTTTGGGGACAGTGTTACATCAGCAAGAGCTATGTCAACACTTCCGGCATCACCGACCCGGACAATAAAAGTCTTTTTAATACGCGGGTTATATTTTGGATAAATGCTCAGTGTTGCAATTCCCGGTTTTTTTACCTGTATCGGATTCAAAGGTGCATTCGGATAGACCTGATCCGGTGGAAGGAGTACCGACTCATCGGAGGATTCAATGACCATATCGCGATAATTTTCATCGCCTTTGACCCCGCTTATATAGCATTCGATCGTAGAAGGAATTGGGTTATACTTTGGAAAATCATCGCTATACTCAGCATATCCGAAAGACTCATTTACCCAGCACAGTGAAAAAGAGGTTGGTGGTGTGATCGTAACTTTATCTTTACATACGGAGCATACACCGGTACATTTTCCGCTGGAGTCAGCAGTACCATACACATAGTCATGTGCAGCTAACGGAAGCGTCTGTTTCGTGGTTTTGTTGCAAACACTACAGTAGTAGACACGTTCTCCGGCACGTTGACAGGTGGATGGAGTAGAAGATGTCATTTTTAAAGGATGTGCACACGTTACCGTAACTTTCGTGGAAGCAATCACGGTATTGCCTGATTTAACGGTAATCGTGGCAGTACCATCAGTAACTCCGGTCACAACACCGGTGTTTGCAACCTTGGCAACAGCCGTATTGGAGGATGAATAAGTAAAGGTGCCTGGCATCCAGAGCTTTCGGGTGGACCTGCGTTGAATCTGTACCATCGGAGTCAGAGTAGTTGTCTGGTCTGTCTCGATCGTGGTTGTGCCATCTAACAGGTTGTTTTTGATAAAGTCGTCAGAAACCTCGATTTTTTGCATTACATCCTTAGGAGCAGAGAGCATCGTTTCATCGAGTCCCTGTTCGGAGGTAGCGGAAAGCTCTCCTGCTAATGTAGCAGGATATGGGGTTGCTTCTGTATAAAATCCGCCCAGTCCGATATAAGTATGGTTAGGATTGATGATACTGGTATAGTGACCGGTGGTCTTTGAGTAATCCTGATTTACCCAGTCTTTTTTCTCCATATACCATAAGAGGATTCCCTCGATCATATCCTTATTGTAATAATAGGAAAGATCTTCTGCAGAAGAATGATGACCATTGTAGACGATGTCTGAAATTTCCTTTTGGTTCAGCCGCTGATGTCCGGAATCCATAAAGTGATAAGCAATACCGGCTTCCGCAGCACGGATTCTGGCAACACGCTCTAAGTCACTGGACCATTTCAGTGGGGAATAGTCACTTGGCGTTAACATTCTTTCCGGATTCCTCGGGTCCGGTACATTTCCTGCAGTGCAGGCCTCTTTCCGGATATCGTTAATTTTGTCCAAAGCCTCTTTGGCATTGCTGTAGTAAGAGCCATAGATGCCTAACATGGTGCAGCCGTCAGAAGCAGTGGAAGTATCTGTCTCTAAAACTGTCATGGCATGAACAGTCGGACAGGTGCCGGGAGCGATCAGAGACAGTGTCAGTGTCAGTGCTAAAAGTAACGCACCAAATCGTTTTCTTTTCATGGATAAAAACACCTCTTTCGTATATTTTTTCGTATTTATTCGTAATCCTTTGTCTTTAGTTTATACCCTTTTTATAAAAAAAGGAAGTAAAATGATATTGAAAGATCGGACAAAATGATTTAAGCTATTCCGTGGCTGAAATGAAAAAACGAGAAATTTTGATCATGTAGAAGGAGCAATACAAATGAAGATACAAAAGCAGGTTCCGCTTACAGAGGGGCCGATCTTAAAATCACTGACCGGACTGGCGGTGCCGATCATGATCTCTTCCTTTTTAGGAACACTTTATAATATCACGGATATGGCGTGGATCGGACTGTTAGGCTCTAAGGCAGTGGCAGCGGTGGGAGTCGGCGGCATGTATGTTTGGCTGTCACAGGGACTTGCTTCACTTGCCCGCATGGGTGGACAGGTGCATGTGGCACAGTGCCTTGGACGCGGAGATAAAGAGCAGGCACATCGGTATGCTAAGACAGCCGTGCAGCTTTCAATCCTTTTAGGACTGGCCTTTGCGGCAGTCAGTCTGTTGTTTACAGATCCGCTGGTCGGATTTTTTAAATTAGAGGGTGTAAAAACAATCCTAGATGCAAAAATATATATGCGCATCACCTGCGGTCTGATCCTGTTTTCCTTTTTAAACCTGACACTGACCGGATTGTATACGGCGCAGGGAGATTCTAAGACACCGTTTGTAGCAAACTTTATCGGACTGCTCATCAACCTGTTATTAGATCCTCTTTTAATCTTAGGAGTAGGGCCGTTTCCGAGGATTGAAGTAGCAGGAGCAGCAGTTGCGACGGTCAGCGCACAGCTCGTCGTTATGCTTGTGATGATGGTCGGAGTATTCCGTTCGAAAAAAGAAGAAAATGTACTCAAAGGAATCCGCCTTTTTGAATCGTTTTCCAAAGAAGAACTTGGAAACATCTGTAAGATCGGAGGTCCTACGGCAATACAGGGAATGGTATACTGTATGATCTCCATGGTGCTGACCAGAATGGTGGCAGCGTTTGGTGCAGAAGCGATCGCAACCCAGCGGGTGGGCGGACAGATAGAATCCGTTTCCTGGAATACGGCAGACGGATTTGCGGCGGCATTAAATGCCTTCGTCGGTCAGAACTATGGTGCGAAAAAAATGGACCGTGTGCAGAAAGGCTATCGGATATCCTTTTGGACGGTAGCCATCTGGGGAGCTTTGATCATGCTGGCATTTATTATTTTTCCGGGGCCGATAGCCGGAGTATTTTTCCATGAAGAAAAAGCCATGGAAATAGCCATCAGTTATCTGATCATCATCGGATTCAGCGAAGCATTTATGTGCGTGGAACTGATGACGATCGGAGCGTTGTCCGGACTTGGCAAGACAAAACTGTGCAGTGTGATCAGTATTACGGCGACCTCTATGCGTATTCCGTTAGCAATGGTTTTAAGTCGTACCTCATTAGGTCTGGATGGAATCTGGTGGGCATTGACGCTGACCTCCGTAGCGAAAGGAATCATCTTCTATCTGACCTTCCGCTATCAGATGCGTGAAAAATGTTGACGGGATTTTTCGAAAGGTGTTAATCTAAAAACGATAAAGATCAGAATGAAATGAAAGGAGAGTGCGGTATGAACGGATTAGGATATGTGCCGGTCTGCGGAGAATACAGATCAGCATTTTAATGCTGGTGACGGCAATCATTATGTGGCGTTATAAGAAAGATTGATAAAAAAATCCGGGTGCCAGTCGGCATCCGGATTTTTCGCTAGAGATTATGCTTCTGAAAGGAACTTATTAAAGGGGTTAGCCTTCAATAGCGATGAAGTTCTCTTTAGGAAGAGATTTTACATCTTTCTTAGGAAGGCTCAGTCTGAGGATTCCGTCCTCAAATTTTGCATGAACATCGTCCTGGGTAACGCCTTCGCCTACATAGAAGCTACGGCTCATGCTGCCGCTGTAGCGCTCTTTGCGGATGTAGGTTCCGTCTTTTTCCTGTTCATCCTTATCGAGACCTTTGCTGGCAGAAATGGTAAGGTAACCATCCTGAAGCTGTGCTGAGATATTGTCTTTCTTAAATCCCGGCAGGTCAACGTCTACTTCATAGCCGTCTTTGGTTTCGCGGACATCTGTCTTCATAAGGTTCTTTTCATGTTTTCCATACAGAGGATTCTTCTTACCAAAGAATTCATCTTCAAATGGGAAGTCCATCCAGTTATCAAATAAGTTTTCTCCAAAAATACTAGGCATCATCATAAGTCATGTCTCCTTTCTATGACGTTGTTGATATTTAAGCACTGTCGGAGAATCCGAAGTGTTGAAGTTATGTTTGAACTCGGTTTCGATTTATTTCTCTATTTCCTTTGTTCAAGTAGAACTATAGCACGAAATATTAGCACTGTCAATAGATGAGTGCTAATAAAATTGTGAAATTTATGTGAAAACAATAAAAAGATAAATATTAAATGAAAAAACAATAAAAAGTCGCGCAATAATGAACGTAAATATAGGAAAACCGACGGATTGTAAATGCGGGGAAACTGCCGGAAAGGGCATTATTTCATTGAATCTACAGGGGGTCTATGGTACAATATATATAAATTTACAGTTACATATAGGAAGCTATATGCGACACAGGAGCAGGTGAGCATATGAAGTTTTTTAAAGAATATATTATAACGGCCATTGTCGGATTGCTACTGGCCGTTGTTTTGATTGTAAGCGCAAAAGATGAAGGAAATACGCTTACGAATGCGAAGCAGAGAAGTTACGATGACAACTGGACAGTTCAGATAGGAAAACAGGAAAAGTTTTATAAGGAGCTCCCCGATACACTTCCAAGAAAAAATAATGAGACAAAATTCATATTAAAAAAACAGCTTCCGCAGGAGATCGCACATGGTGACACGGTAGCATTTTATATGGGACATAATGTGATACATGCTTATGTGGATAATGAAATGGTCTATTCTTTTAATATTCCAAAGGACTATGAAAAAACCAGTAAGACACCGGGAACAACCTGGACTTTTATCAATCTTTCGTCGGAGTATGCAGGAAAGACACTGACCATTGAGTTAGAACCGGTCTACGAAGATAAAGCAGAGAATCTTCCGGATATTATATATGGCGACAGTGCAAAGATTGTCGTTGATATTATTACAGACCGTTCTTTGGCTCTGTTTGCATCAATATTGATGTTTGCCATTGGACTGGCAATTATTATCGGATTGATGTATTTCCAGCGGGAACTCCATGTGCCGGATTATTTATACTGGCTGGGAGTGTTTTCTATTGTTGTGGCATTCTGGTCCGGTATTCAGACACAGATCATCTCTCTGATCTATGCCCAGAATGTGAGGGGAAATCAGGTGGCATTTATCGTATTCCAGATGCTTTTAATTCCACTGGTTTCATTTGTGAAAAATTTCTGTGAAGTAGAAGAAAGTAAGATATACGATGGAATCTGTGTTGCCAATGTGGTGATACTTGTAGTGACAACGGTTCTGCAGTTTTTGGGGATCAGAGATTATAGGGAAACCATATGGATGGCATACGTTGTCTACGGTATCGGATTCCTCTGGATGCTCTGGATCGTTGGAAAACGGATTGTACAGGGTAAGAAAAAAGAGCGAAGAAGAATGATCATACAGGGGCTGTGTCTGGGTGAACTTCTGTTTTTTGTGGGATATGATATGGTACGTTATCTGCAGTGTGAGACGGTGGATTCTGCAAGATTGAGCCGATATGCCCTACTGGCCTATATCGTGATCATGCTTTGCATTGTATTTCAGAATTCCGTTCACCTGATGCGTTTAGGTGAGCAGTTTGAAAGTATCTCGAAGGAAGCAAGAATCGATGCACTGACAAAACTTTCTAACCGTACAGCATTTGAACATGATTTGATGTCATATGAAGCAACACAAAAGTCGGCAGCAGTTGTGTTCGATCTGAACAATCTGAAATATTTTAACGATACACATGGTCATGCGACCGGAGATTATTACATTATTGTATGCAGCGAGATCATTCAGGATATTTTCGGTATGTATGGAAAAGTCTATCGGATCGGTGGAGATGAATTCTGTGCAGTGACAGAAGGTGTTACCGAAGAAGAATTCATGGAGTTGCGAAGAGGAATGAACGACAGGATCGAGGCATTGAATGGAAGATTTTTTGAAAATAAAATGTCTGTAGCATCCGGTTATGCAGCGTATAATAAGAAGTCCGATCATGATATTCACGATACGATCAAGCGGGCAGATCAGAAGATGTATGAATGTAAGGCGGCCATGAAGGGACGCTGATCATAAAAAGCAGAGTAGGTAGTAGAAAGGAGCAGTTGGCATGAACGTCAGCATTATCATTGCAGTTTGTTATTATATCGTATTAATCGCTCAGTTTGGAATTATGTGGAAAGCAAAGAAGCCGGGAGAAAATGAGATTTTTTCCATTACGGTTCCAAATGAAAAATTAGAAAACGAGGAGATCAAAGGGGTTCAGAAAAAATATATGACGATGCTGGGAATTTTCACAGTGATCTTTGTGGCTGCGCCGGCAGTGATGTTTGGAACAGACAATGGAACCGTACAGGTATTGCTCTGGATGATCCTATTTTTACTGTTGGTCGTATGCAGCTATCTGCCATATTGGGTTGCGAATGCCAGAGTAAAAACATTGAAAGCAGAACATCATTATATGGATGGATGTTCCCTTCCACAGATCGATGAGCAGTGGAGACATGGAATTTTTTATTATAATCCGGGTGATACGCGTCTGAATGGCGAAAAAAAGATCGGAGTCGGAACCTGTATCAACCATGCAAAACCAATGGGAAAATTCCTGAGCGTGTTAGCCTGGGTACTGATCGCCCTGTTATTAGTGTTTGGCGTATATTTAGTCCGTGCACAATCACTTCCGTTGACACTTACTTATAAAGACGGAGTTCTGGAATCGGGGCAGACAAGAACGAATTACACGATAGATGTTGATACGATGCAGTTTATCATGTTCTTAGATAAACTTCCAAGCAACAGTAAAGTATTTGGAACCGGTATGGATAATTTACAAAGAGGAATCTATAATGTGGAAGGATTTGGCGAATGCCGAATGAATGTCAATCCGCAGAATCAGGCATTTATCCTGATTCAGACGGAAGACGGATGTTATATCTTCTCAGCCGATAAAGACGAGAAGACATCCGAAGTATACCAGCAGTTAAAGGATGATCTGTAGATTATTCACGGGCGAGCTGCTGGATGTGCTGCAATGCTTTGCTGACAGCAGGGATTGCAATGATCACTAAAGTGATGATGGCTTCCGGTATTAAATAGAATCCGTTATAAACTAAGGAATAAACCGGAGCGCTCATTCCGCTTCCCTCTGCGTATGCAGCAAAGAATAAGAGTCCTGATAAAAATGCAAAGACATATCGCCCGAGCACACCGACGATGTAGCCTTTGATCAGTCCGTGTTTGGAGTCATGGAAGAAACCGGATAATCCCAATGCACCAAAAGCCAGAGGATAATCTACCAGCAACTGTGGAATGGAATAGAAGACCGGATCGATGACGAACTGTAAAAGTCCGTAAGCAACAGAAGTCATAATACCGACTTCGGGACCGTACCAGTAACCGATCAATACAATGAACAGCATACTGAACAGCGTAATGGAGCCGCCCATTGGAAGGTGAAACAGCTTAATCATAGATGTTACGGTTCCAAGTGCCATGGCAACAGCAGAAAATACTAACTGCTTTGTGGAAAGCTTGTGGGAGCCCTTACGACTATGAATAAAAAGAGCAGCTACGATTAAGAAAACGATCAGTGCAACAATGGTGAGAATACCACCGGTAGTAAGCTGAAAGACATCTTCATCCCAGCTGTTTTTTGTTGCAAAAGCAAAAAAATTGGACATACTAAAACCTCCTGCGTCCTATAATCTTATGTAGTTATACGTTAACGTTGCTACTATAGCAATCCGCAGGGAGAATGTCAAGGTTTGCATCCCTGGTTGATACCTCTCAGCTTATGCGTGGATCGTATGCATGGAGTCAGAATGTATCCGTCAGATATGCAGGGTAGCAGTTTCCGCTAAAAGCAGACATAAAAAATCACACAAAAAAAGCACCACCTCTGAATAAGTTCTTCAAAGATGATGCCTTTAAACGTCATAATCCAATGGACTGTCCTCACTTTCTTCTTGTGTTTCTTTTTGGGTTTAGCTTACGTTTTTGGTGGACCGTACCTCCTTGTTTTTATTTTTTATAAATCATCCAATCGCGATTGTGTTGGAGATTTTTTGAATTCAGCTTTTTCACGAGGTGCTGAAGTTCTTTTTTCATTTTTGAAATCGGATTCCAAAATCTTTATTCTTTCTGGCTTATGAACTCTTCCTGTTAAGTTCTTTGTTCGATTGGTATTCGACTTTATCCTTTTATCCTTCTTTGAATTTCAGATTATGAAAACTGCCATTCTTAAATGCTTTTTCGTTGTAGTCTTATGTTCCCATTGGACTGTACCTCCTTGTTTTTTTATTTGTCTTCTGTTCTTTTGTTGATTTTATATTAACAGATAGAAGGAAGTTTGTCAATAAGAAATTTCAAAATTTTTAAATAAATAATAAATTGTCTGAAAGTTGAGAATACAACAAACAATTAGTACAACAAAAACGAATTATTTGGATGCTTCGTATGCCTCGCGACAGGCTCTTGCTAACTGATCACCACAGGAAGTCGGACGGCCGTTACAGGAGATGCCGCTCAGCCTTTTCTCTACTTCGTCGATCGTCATGCCCTCTACCAGTTTTGGGATCGCCTGCAGGTTTCCGTCACAGCCACCGTAGAATTTTACATGTTTGATGATGTTGCCATCTAATTCAATATCGATCTGTTTTGAACAGGTTCCTTTCGTATGATAAGTATACATAAATGTTCCTCCTTTGAATTTTGTAAAATGTTTGTTTTTTACTCAAACGATTTTGAGTGCCGGATTCGGGCTTCCATATTGTATCTTAACGATACCGCTCACAGCCTGCACAAATGAGATATTCCACGTTTCCTTGTGCAGAACATTCCAATGAACCTCCGAAAGCAGAAATCATGTTCGCCAGAGGACTTCATGATTTCCTGAGTTTCATTTCCATTGCACAAAAAGAAACCTTCCATATCTCATTTGTGCAATCTGTGAAAAATGTTTTTGAAATACAATATTGAAACCCGAATCCGTTGATATTATAGCATGAAGTTTATAATAGGAAGTCATTTTTACAAAAATTTAATAATTCGTTCATAGCTTTATGGGGGATTATGTATTGTTTCACTGGGGAAATCGTGATAAAATATTTTCTATATGCAAGTATTTTTTATTTTAGGAAAGACTGCTATGGGAAAGATGGCAGAGACGATAGGAGATCGAATATGAAGATAGCAGAAAAATTGTTTGGCACGCATAGTGACAGGGAACTTAAAATTGTAAATCCAATCGTAGACAAGATTGAGGCAATGCGGGACTCCATGATGGCATTGTCTGATGAAGAACTGAGAGATAAAACAAAAGAGTATAAGAAACGTTTAGAAGAAGGCGAGACATTAGACGATCTGCTTCCGGAGGCATTTGCAACAGTAAGAGAGGCAGCAAGACGTGTTCTTGGCATGGAGCACTACCGTGTACAGCTTATGGGTGGTGTGGTACTGCACCAGGGACGTATTGCGGAGATGAAAACCGGTGAAGGTAAGACCTTGGTATCCACACTTCCGGCATATCTGAATGCATTGGAAGGAAAAGGTGTACACATCGTTACCGTCAATGATTATCTGGCAAAACGTGATGCTGAGTGGATGGGAAAAGTTCATGAATTTTTAGGACTGACCGTAGGTGTGGTTTTAAATAGTATGGACAACGATGAGCGCCGCGAGGCATATAACTGTGATATTACTTATATTACGAATAATGAACTTGGATTTGACTATCTGAGAGACAACATGGTCATTTACAAGGAGCAGCTGGTGCAAAGAGGCCTTCATTATGCAATCATCGACGAGGTTGACTCCGTATTGATCGACGAAGCGAGAACACCGCTTATTATTTCCGGTCAGAGTGGAAAATCTACCAGTCTTTATGAAGCCTGCGATATTTTAGCAAGACAATTGGTACGAGGCGAAGAGAGCCAGGAGTTTTCCAAGATGGATGCCATCATGGGAATTGAAGTGGAAGAGAGCGGAGATTTTATCGTAAATGAAAAAGATAAAGTCGTAAACCTGACACAGGACGGTGTGAAGAAGGTAGAGCAGTTCTTTAAGATTGACAACCTTGCAGATCCGGATAACTTAGAGATCCAGCACAACATTATTTTAGCACTCCGTGCACACAATCTGATGTTCCGCGATCAGGACTATGTCGTTCAGGATGATCAGGTATTGATCGTAGACGAGTTTACCGGACGTATCATGCCGGGCCGTCGTTATTCTGACGGACTGCATCAGGCAATTGAGGCAAAAGAGCATGTAAAGGTTAAGAGAGAAAGTAAGACATTAGCAACCATTACTTTCCAGAACTTCTTTAATAAATATGATAAAAAAGCAGGTATGACAGGTACCGCTTTAACAGAGGAAAAAGAGTTTCGTGATATTTACGGAATGGACGTTATCGTCATTCCTACGAATAAACCGGTTATCCGTGAGGACTTACAGGATGCCGTTTATAAGACGAAAAAAGAAAAATATCATGCAGTAGTTGAGGAAGTGATCAAGGCACATGAAAAAGGTCAGCCGGTATTGGTCGGAACCATTACCATTGATATTTCCGAGGAAATCAGCCGGCTTTTGAAAAAAGCAGGAATTCAGCATAAGGTCTTAAATGCGAAGTTCCATGAAATGGAAGCAGAAATCGTAGCAGATGCCGGATTGCACGGAGCAGTTACGATCGCAACGAACATGGCAGGCCGTGGTACCGATATTAAATTAGATGATGAAGCGCGCGCTGCGGGCGGTCTGAAGATCATCGGTACAGAGCGTCACGAATCCAGACGTATTGATAACCAGCTGCGTGGACGTTCCGGCCGTCAGGGAGATCCGGGTGAATCCCAGTTCTTCATTTCCTTAGAGGACGATCTGATGCGTCTGTTCGGTTCTGAGAAGCTGATGGAAGTATTCAATACGCTTGGTGTTCCGGAAAATGAGCAGATCCAGCATAAGATGCTGACCAATGCGATTGAAAAAGCACAGATGAAGATCGAGGGTAACAACTTTGGTATCCGTAAAAATCTGTTAGAATATGACCAGGTTATGAACGATCAGAGAGAGATCATCTACGAAGAGCGCCGCCGCGTATTAAACGGCGAAAGTATGCGTGATGTGATTTATAAGATGATCACGGATCGTGTGGAAAACACGATTGACACCTGTATTTCCTCCGACATTCCAAAAGAGGACTGGGATTTAACAGAACTGAATGAACTGTTACTTCCGATCATTCCTTTAAAACCGATCACGGCAGCATTGACAGATGAAGTAAAAGATGTCAAAGAGTTAAAGCATAAGCTGAAAGAACAGGCAGTGAAGCTGTACGAAGCAAAAGAAGCAGAGTTCCCGGAACCGGAAGCACTGCGTGAGTTAGAGCGTGTGATCTTATTAAAGGTTATCGACAGAAAATGGATGGATCACATTGATGATATGGACCAGCTCCGTCAGGGTATCGGTCTGCAGGCATATGGACAGAAAGATCCGTTAGTAGAGTACAAGATGAGTGGATTTGACATGTTCGATGATATGATTGCGAACATTCAGGAAGATACCGTAAGACTTCTCTTCCATGTCCGCATTGAGCAGAAGGTCGAGAGAGAACAGGTTGCAAAAGTAACCGGAACGAATAAAGATGATTCTGTGGCAGCGACTCCAAAGCGCCGTGAGACAGCAAAGGTATATCCGAATGATCCATGTCCATGTGGCAGTGGAAAGAAATACAAACAGTGTTGCGGAAGACGCTAAAGAAAATCAGGTAAAAATACAGGGAGTGCATCGGAAGACGAGGCATTCCCTGTTTCGATTCTATGGACAGGCTCTTAAAGTCCGACATTGTCGGAGAGCGCTGTATACCATATAAGAGGAAAGGATTCATTGGAAATTTATCAATAAAATGATGAAAGAAATTCAGGGAGAGATTGGAATGAAGACAGGACTATTTCACACATGCAAAAATTATAAAGTACAGTATCTGCCAAAAGATATCCTTTCGGGCATCATCATGGCGGCAGTGTCCATACCGATCGCGATGGGATACGCGGAAGTGGCAGGACTTCCGGCAGTTTACGGACTTTACGGTTCGGTATTTCCGATTTTGTTATTTGCGATTTTTTCTACGTCACCACAGTTTATCATGGGAGTCGATGCAGCACCGGCGGCGATCGTAGGAGCGGCATTAGCGACACTTGGCATTGCACCGGCATCGGAAGAGGCAATGCAGTTTGTGCCGATGGTGGCGCTGTTTGCGGGTGTGTGGCTGCTGGTCTTTTATTTATTCCATGCGGGGAAAATAGTGGATTTTATTTCTACGCCTGTCATGGGAGGCTTCATCAGCGGAATCGCCGTGACGATCATCCTCATGCAGATCCCGAAAATCTTAGGAAGCAGTTCCGGTTCGGGAGAGTTGGTAGAACTGATACGCCATATCATCAAAGCATGTGAAAATATTAACATAGTTTCGGTTATTCTTGGGGTATCTTCCTTAGTGGCAATCGTGGTAGTGAGAAAATTTGCTCCGAAGTTTCCGATGGCGGTGGTCGTCATGGCTGCCGGAGTCTTTTTGACCTGTGTCTGTCATATTGATGAGTATGGGGTACGCCTGTTAGCAGAAGTAGAGCCGGGAATGCCGTCCTTTTTCTTCCCGGAACTGGGAATGGTCAATCTGACACAGGCAGCGGGACGCGGATTGATGGTGGCGGTAGTCATCATGGCGGAAACACTTTTGTCGGAAAATAATTTTGCATTTAAGAATGGTTATAAAATTGATGACAATCGGGAGATCCTTGCCTGTGGTGTCAGTAACTTAGCGGCGGCATTTGTGGGCTGCTGTCCGGTCAACGGAAGCATATCGAGGACTTCTATGAATGAGCAGTATGGTGGAAAGACACAGGTGGTATCCATCACGGCAGGATTGTCCATGATACTGTTACTGCTGTTTGGAACCGGCTTTATCGGCTATCTTCCGGTTCCGGTGCTGACGGCGATCGTTATTTCCGCACTGATGAAGGTGGTAGAGTTTGATTTAGCAAAGCGCCTCTATGAAGTCAGCAAAAATGAATTTTATATTTTTGTGGCGGCTTTTTTAGGCGTGCTGTTACTTGGAACCATTTACGGAGTCATTATCGGAATGTTACTCTCTTTTGTGGCTGTGATCCTTCGGGCAACGAATCCTCCAAGAGCGTTTTTGGGAGTCATTCCGGGCAGGGAGGGTTTTTATGACAGAAAGAAAAACCGCTATGCCTATGAGATCGAACATGTGCTGATCTATCAGTTCAGCGAAAGTCTCTTTTTTGCAAACATAAAGATTTTTCAGGAGGATATTGAAAGTCATATCAAGGACGATACCAAAGTAGTGATCGTGGATGCGGGAGCGGTCACGGGAATCGACATTACAGCAGCAGACCGCTTAGAGCTGTTAGCGGAAAATCTGCAAAAACGCGGCATCCGTTTTTATCTGACAGAGCACATGGATACCGTCAATGTACAGATGCGAAAGTTAGGCATTGGTCATCTGATCGAGGAAGGACACGTGCGGCGTACCATTACGGCGGCACTTCACGATGCAGGACTGCAGGAGCCGTATGTACTGAGCGGGCTGGATGAGAGAAAACAGAAATTCTTAATGAGTATTCCGGCAGAAGCGGAAAATACGTTGGAAGAGTTCACCTGGGCGTTTGGCGAAGATACGGTAGAAGAGATTGAAAAGCGGGTACACCTTGTCTTAGAAAATATTCAAAAGATGCCGGATTTAGAGAATTTAGCAGAGCAGGGCTTAGAAAAATATATGGAAACCTGGCACAGCCTTGGTGTGATTGACGAGGACGAGTTCCTAAGACGTATGGAGTTGCACATGGATGAGCTTTCTAAGAATCTGAGTACACAGGATAACCGTGCCGTGATCCTCGAACTGATCGAAAAGAGACGACGCAGGATCATGGAACAGGTACAAAAGGAACATCCGGAGGTCTTAGAACGTTTAGAGGCAAGCCGTGTCCGCTTAGAGCACAGATTGGAAAAACAGAATCCGGAGGCAGCAAAACGTCTGCATGAGTGGGAGGAAAAGATAAAGAAAAATCATGAGAAAAATACTGATCGTTGAGGATGATAGAGAATTAAAAGAAGGAATCTGTTATGCACTGCAAAAAGCAGGCTATCTGACAGAAAGTGCGGATTCTGTCCAGAATGCAAAAACACTGTTTTTAAAAGAAGGTGCGGATGTGATCCTTTTAGATGTCAATCTGCCGGATGGCGAAGGGTTTGATTTTTGCAAATGGGTGAAGGAACGCACACCGGTTCCGGTGCTTTTTCTGACGGCAAGAGATTTAGAAGAGGATGCGCTGTGTGGCTATGAAGCGGGGGCAGAGGACTATGTGACCAAGCCTTTTTCCATGAAAATCCTTTTGAAAAAGATCGATGTTTTGTGCAGAAACGGTTCGAGACAGGAACACAGATGTTTTGAGGATGGATTTTTGCGCGTGGATTTTGATGCGGCAAGAGCGTGGGTCGGTGGAAAAGAATGTGTTCTGACACCGACAGAATTTCGGATGCTTCGTTATTTTACGGAAAATGCAGGAGTTCTTTTGACATATTCCGTATTGTTAGAAAAACTGTGGGATTCCACGGGCGCTTATGTGGACAAGCATACTTTAGCGGTCAATGTCAACCGGCTGCGTAAAAAGATTGAAGATGAAGAGCATCGCTATATTTTGAACGTTTATGGAATGGGTTATCAGTGGGCAGAAGCATGAGATTAGGACGGAAAAAGAAAGAAATAGATCAATTTTCGGAAAAATTGGAGCAGGCATTGGATGCACTGGCGACAGGAGCAGAGATTTCCGTGGAAGAAGAAATGGATGACAGCCTGTGGGGAAAAATATCGGTCCGCTTCAAGAGATTGCAGGAAATCTGGAGTGAAAAAGAGGAAGAAAGCAAAAAGGATAAACAGCAGATGAAGGAGCTGATCTCCGATATTTCACATCAGACAAAAACACCGATCGCAAATCTGAAAGTTTATTTAGAACTGTTGCAGGCAGGGGATTTGGACGAAAAAGAGACGGCAGAATTTTTAAACCGGATGGAGCAGCAGACTAAAAAACTGGATTTTCTGATACAGAGCATGGTTAAAATGTCGCGTTTAGAAACCGGTATTATTGAAATACGGAAAAAGGATGTATCGGTATACGATACTTTGTATCGTGCGGTTTCGGCGATCGTTCCAAGGGCAGGAAAGAAACAGATGGAAATCTATGTGGACTGTGAAGAGGATTTAACGGTTTCTCACGACAGCAAATGGACGGAGGAGGCAGTTTTTAATCTGTTAGAAAATGCAGTTAAGTATACGGATGCCGGTGGAAAGATATGGATCTCGGCAAAGAAAGAGGAATTTTTTACAAGAATCAGTGTCAAAGATACGGGAAAGGGGATTGCAAAAGAACGGCAGGCAGAGATTTTTCAAAGGTTTTATCGGGAACCGGAGGTGCATGACGAAGAAGGGATCGGCGTGGGTCTCTATTTAGCAAGAGAGATCATTTCGATGCAGGAAGGTTATATCGAAGTGGTATCAGAAGCAGGAGCGGGAGCAGAATTTCGGATTTTCCTGCCAAATGGATAAAGACTGGTTGAAAAATAACAGATACATGCGAATGATTTCCTTGTGAAAGAGCGTCGCTTTACAGGAACAGATTATCACAATTTTGTGATAGTTAAAGATTGTGACAGGTTTGAGATTTTTTACCATTATGCTTGTGTTATAAGGAGGAAAGAAAGATGAAGACATGGATGGTAGAAACACAGGCATTGAAAAAATATTACCGGCTTGGAGAAAATACGGTAAAAGCATTGGACGGCGTGGATCTTACGGTAGAGCGTGGAGAATTTGTCGCAATGATCGGAAAATCGGGAAGCGGAAAGAGCACCCTGCTCCATATGCTAGGCGGACTCGACACCCCGACTTCGGGAGAGGTCTTTGTAGACGGAAAGAAGCTGTCGGAATTGAAAAAAGAACAGCTTGCCATTTTTCGCAGAAGAAAAGTGGGATTTGTATTCCAGAATTATAATCTGGTACCGGATCTGAATGTCTATGAAAATATTGTACTGCCGATCGAGTTAGACGGCGGTTATGTGGATGAAAAATTTATCGGGGAACTTTTGGATATGCTGCATTTGCAGGAAAAGGCAGAGGCACTTCCGGGGACGTTGTCCGGCGGCCAGCAGCAACGCGTGGCGATCGCGAGGGCACTTGCATCGAAACCGGCGATCATTCTTGCAGATGAGCCGACCGGAAACCTGGACTCCGGAACAGGTCATGAGGTGTTGGGACTTTTGCGCGTTGCGGCAAAACGTTTTTCGCAGACACTGATACTGATCACTCACGATATGGATATTGCGCAGCTCGCAGACCGGATCGTCTGTATTGAGGACGGAAAAATACGGAAGGGAAGTGATGAAGATGCTGAAAAATAATAATCAGCAGGTCATCAAAAGGATGGCAAAGACTTCCTTTTTTCGGAATAAGGGCAAAAATCTGGTACTGGTGTGTGCTGTCTTTCTGGCAGTTTTTATGCTCTTTTCGATTTTTACGGTAGGACTTACCTATGTAAAAATGGAAAAACGTCAGAACATCCGCTTGAGTGGTGCGGACATGGATGCTATCATGTATGGAATGACGAAAGAACAGGTAAAAAAGTGTGAAAACAGCAGTGAGGTATCGAAGATAGGAAAAGTCGGCGTGGCGGGTTATGCGATCAGCACCCAATGGGATGATACCCTGCATACGTGGCTGATCTACAGCGATAAAACTTACTGGGACGAGATCATGGCTCCGGCAAGAAAAGAAACAAAGGGGCATTATCCGAAACAGGAAAATGAAGTGATGGTCACGCAGACCGCATTGGAGGACTGCGGGCTTTCGGGACTGGGGATCGGTGACACGTTTACACTGACCTACGGTGATGATAACGGAACAGAACCGAAGGAGAAAACCTTTAAAATCTGTGGGATCTGGGACGGATACGGTACGAAAAAAGTATTTTTTGTTTCTAAAAAATTTTATCAGCAGTCCGGTTATCAGTTGTCGGATGTTCGTTCCGGAAGAATGTATCTGCAGTTCAAAAGTAAAATCCTGACGACAAAAAAACAGGAAGAGTTTCGGGAGCAGATGGATCTAGGAGTGCAGCAGGCACTGTTTTTTACAGCCGAAACCTCCAATTCCGTACGGATCTTAAGGGGAATGGTGGGACTGGCATTCATCACTTGCTTGAGTGCATACCTTTTGATCTACAATATTCTCTATTTATCGGTTTCCGGAAATATCCGCTATTACGGCTTACTCCAGACAGTCGGAATGACCGGAACGCAGGTAAAAAATCTGATGAAACGTCAGATGTGCTGGATCGGGATATTTGGAATTGGCGGTGGATTTTTTGCGGGAGTGCTGACTTCGTTTGTCATTATCCCGGAGGTGGTGCGTTCCCTTGGCATCCGTGAAAAAGTCGTAGTGGCATTTCATCCGGGAATTATCCTTTTGACGATCCTGATTGCGGTCATTACCCTGCTGCTTGGAAGCAGAAAGCCGGTCAAAATTGCCTGTGCCGTCACACCGATGGAGGCACTTGGATATCGTACCGTCACATCAAACCGGAAATCGCACCGGACAAAAAGAGGTCATGTGTTAAAAAATATGGCTTGCAGACAGTTGAAAAAGGATAAGAAGAAAACAGCCGTTGTATTTTTATCGTTAGCAACCGGTCTTTCGGTATTTTTAGTGCTGATCACATTGATCGAAAGTCAGGGAGCAAGGATCATTGTATCGAATTACATGGATGCAGATATGGAGATTGTCAATGATACACTGATGAAAGAGGATACAAAGGACTGGAAGCCGATTTTAGATAGCGATTTTACGAAAAAGATCGAAAATATTTCCGGCGTGAAAGAAGTGCACCAGATGACCAGTACCAAAATCTTGGTTCCATGGGAGGCTGGTTTTGCCAACACATGGATGCGGGCGGTATATGAAATGTGGATGTCTGAACCGTATGAGCAGTCGATAGAGGACTACAAGGCACATCCGGAAAAATATTATTCTTATTTGAAAGGAATCGATGAAGCGGAATTTGAAAATCTGAACAGTATGTTTCAGAAAAAGGTGAACAAAAAGGATTTTATGGAAGGCAGGGTGTGTATTCTCTATCGAAACGGTGTGCAGTTAAAGGAAAAGGAGATTTTAGGAAAAGAGCTTACCTGCCTCCTGCCGGAAAATTCGGTTTCGCAGGGAAAATGTACATTTCAGATAGCAGGCGTTACAGATGATAACCGTTATGCAGGGATCGGACTGGGACCGAATCTGATCGTCAGTGAAAAGTGGCTAGAGCAAGTGGTAAAAAATCCGTTTGTTCAGGATATGACGGTTCTCTATGATGAAGAGTATGACACTCAGACGGAACAGGCAGTAATAAAAGCTATTCAGTCACTTTCCGACAGCAGAGATGTTTCTTATGAATCTAAAATAGAAGAAATGGAAAATGTGAAAAAGGCACAGGGAAATATGAAGGGTGTCGGAATCGGAATTACTTTGATCTTGGCATTTATCGGTCTGATGAATTATATCAATACGGTTTCCGGCAGTATTCAGAACCGACAGGTCGAACTGTCGGTCATGGAGAGTGTGGGCATGACCGACCGGCAGGTTTATCGGATGTTAGTCTATGAGGGACTTTTTTATGCGGGCGGCTCCATACTCCTGACAGGGACCGTAGGACTTCTGATCACCTATCTGTGTTACCAGTCGATGAATTACCGTGGCATTGCATTTTCAGTTCCGATACTTCCAGTGTCGGCAGCAGTCCTTCTGGTTCTGGCGGTCTGTGTGGCGGTTCCGGTACTGGCTTACCGATTGCTGGCAGGGCGGCATTCGGTTGTGGAACGAATCCGGGGATTTGAGTAGAGGGGAAGAGAAGAGGTAGAGTGAGAGTATAAGGAATATGGTACAGAACAAATGTTTGAGTTTGTTCTGTACTTTTTTTATATTGAATGATATACTAAACAGGTAACAATAATAA